>ERZ824488.792-NODE-792-length-39178-cov-34.342842_pt1 | contig 39178 bp, 40 predicted proteins | sample MGYA00519936_ERZ824488 | MGnify/ENA primary metagenome ERZ824488 (study PRJEB31778, sample SAMEA3449153) | human gut metagenome | biome: human gut; feature: human-associated habitat; material: faeces | place: United Kingdom | collected 2010/2012 ... | reverse complement strand
AGCGAAAGCTCGTAATTACTTATAAATAAAAAAAGTACCTAATGCCATTAGGTTCATAAAAGGGATGAATACTTTCAAATTGATAGTGGATTATTGCTAATTTTATTAATGGGTCTACTTCATCACTTATATTAATGTAATCTAAAAGATTATTTAAATAATCAAGTATTTCTTCTTTTGATTGCGGTGGAGTATAAATTATTTCATCTGTTTTACTATTTTTTATAACTGTTCCAAGAGTACATCTTATACCTGCAGTATTATGTTCTATTTTTTCTTGTACCTTTTTTATTAAATCTAAAGATATATACCCTTTTTCCTTTAATTCTCTATAGCCTTTCCAAATAGCACTTCGATAATCAATTACTTCCTTAGCATATGGATTTGAATTGTATGGTCTTACCATTGCTTTATATATTTCGTCATGTGATGTAACAATATTTTCTATTTCAGAACTTGCTTTTGCTTCATTTATCATTATAGCATTTATAAGAATGTTTTGGTTTGGCATTGTTTTTGCAATTCCCTTTAATTCTGCTAAGGCTCTACTAGTAATAGATAATTGTTTTAAAATTCTTGCAGTTTCTATATTATTTTTTAATGGTAATTTTTCTAAAATTTGTGACATTTATGTTTCACCTCTTATTAGTATAATACTAAACTTTTTTTAATTAGTCAAGTTGATTCCGCCAAAAAATGCATTTTTTGGCGGAATTATTATAATACCCGTCAAATTGGCGCGTATTTTTTCAATTCAGACAAAAAATGTGTTTTTTGGCGAAATCAGATTAATTGTCGTCATTTTGTCAGGTATAAAAAAATAGTGGTAAACCACTATTTTAAGAATAATACTAAAGATATTACAAAGAATAGAATTCCTAGGATTAAAGTTATTCTACTTATTACTAGTTCTAATCCTCTTTCTTTTTGGTGTCCAAATAAATTTTCGTTACCACCAGTTATAATTCCACCAGCATCACTAGCTTTATTTCCTTGTAAAAGAACTATAGCTATAAGTAATACAGATATTACAAGTAATATATTTTCTAACATTTTAACACATCCGTTTCATTAATAATCTATCACAAGTTTATGAACTTTGCAATAATTATTTATCTTCTTCCTTTGTTTTTCTAGTTTTTTTCTTTGTTTCTTTGACTTCTTCAGTTTTTTCTTCCTTTTCGATTTCTTCGATTGGTTTAATTTCACCAGTAGCAACTATTGACTCAATTTGTTCTTTAGTAATTGTTTCATATTTCATTAATGCATCACTTAAAGCAAATATTAAATCTTTGTTTTCTCCAATTATTTTCTTAGCTTTTGCATAACAATCTTCGATTATCTTACGAACTTGTTCATCAATTTCTAATGCTACTTGGTCTGAAAAATCTCTTGATTTAGCATAATCTCTTCCTAAAAAGACATTTTCGCTCTTTTCTTCATATTGAACTGGACCTAAGTCACTCATTCCGTATTCAGTTACCATACTTCTTGCAATACGTGTTGCTTTCTTGAAATCATCACTTGCTCCGGTTGAAATTTCATGTAAGAACATTTCTTCACTTACACGTCCACCAAGTAAACCTGTGATTTGTGCAAGCAATTCATCTTTAGTCATTACAGCAATTTTTTCTTCTTTTGGAAGCATCATTGTGTAACCACCTGCCATACCACGTGGAATGATTGTTATTTTATGAACTTCTTGAGCATCTTCAAGTTTTATACCAATTACAGCATGTCCCGCTTCATGAATTGATACAAGTTTCTTTTCTTTATCAGTTATTTTTCTAGTTGTTTTAGCAGGTCCAAGTAAAACTCTGTCTGTTGCTTCATCTATTTCATCCATTGTAATTGCATTTTTATTACGACGAACTGTTAGAAGTGCTGCTTCATTTAGTAAGTTTTCTAGGTCTGCTCCAGAGAAACCTGGTGTACGTAAACTTAAATTACTTAAGTTAACATCTTTACCTAATGTTTTATTTTTAGCATGAACTTTTAATATTTGTTCACGTTCGTTAGCATCTGGAAGACTAACTGTTACTTGTCTATCGAAACGACCTGGACGAAGTAATGCTGGGTCTAAAACATCTGGTCTATTTGTAGCAGCTATAATGATGATACCTTCATTTTCTCCGAAACCATCCATTTCAGTTAGTAATTGATTTAATGTTTGTTCTCTTTCATCATGTCCACCACCAAGGCCTGTTCCTCTTTGACGACCTACAGCATCAATTTCATCTATAAAGATTAAACATGGGGCATTCCTTTTTGCTTCTTTGAACATATCACGAACACGGGATGCACCAACACCTACGAATAATTCTACGAAATCTGAACCACTTATAAAGAAGAATGGTACATTAGCTTCACCAGCAATTGCTTTAGCTAGTAATGTTTTACCTGTTCCTGGAGGGCCTACTAATAAAACACCTTTAGGAATTCTTGCTCCCATTTTTTCAAACTTTTTAGGGTTCTTTAAGAAATCTATTAATTCTTCAACTTCTTCTTTTTCTTCTTTTAAACCAGCTACATCTTTAAAGCTCTTTTTGTCATTTTCATTACTTAAACGGGCTTTACTTTTACCAAAATCCATTGAATTTTTATTTGAATTTGCTAGTTTAGTAAATAGAATATACATAATAACTACCATTAATACTAGAGGTAATACATTTACTAATATATAAAGAAAAATATTTTCTCCTGGATCGGAATTAGTATCATATTCTTTAATTTCATTTGTCTTAATTAATGTTAAAACTGAGTCAAGTTCTGATCCAACTACTTTAGCTTGAAAACTTTCGCTTTTTTTGTAACCGTCTAGTTTACCAGTGATTACATAAATACTTTCATTACTTTTCGGAGTTACTGTTATTTCAGTTACTTTTTTATTTTCAAGTTCTGAAATTAGTTCTCCAGTTTTTAATTCATGAACTTTCGTACCTTGCAAGTTTAAAACACCGAGTACAATTGCAATTATACCTGCTAGAACTATATAAGGTAATATGTTCTTAAAACTATCATTTTTATTTGTTTTTACATTCATTTAATATATTCACCTTGCCTTACATCTTATTATTATATCATATTTTTGTGATTTGTCTTTAGAAAATTGTGATTTTTTTAAATTTGGCACCCATAAAACTGTATTTTGACTGTCAACTAGAATAGGATAAGTACTTCTTTTATCTTTTGGAACCTTGCTATCTATAAAAATATCACTTATTTTTTTACTACCATTTAAGTTTTTTATTTTCATTTTATCACCTGGTAAAACGCCTCTTATTTTTAATGGAAGAGTTATTTCACTAGTATTAAGATAAATACACGAATTTGAGTTATCACCATCTTGACTATTATAATAAAAAATATAATCTTCTAATTTAATATCCTTATCAAGAACAATTTCATTAAGAACTTTATTTTCTTTTTTCTTAATATAGATTTTACCATAACTATTTATACCCATGTAATTATTATTTAAATCAATACTTTTATTACTTTGATTATATAACTTCATCAAATTACTCATTTGTTCATCTGAAATATCAAAATAATCATTACTTTGAATATCTTTTACTAAAAGTTCTAAACACTTTCTTTTAATAAAATCTGTTTCATTCGAAACTTTGTTAATAACTATAGAGTTATCCACAATAAATTTATTATTACTAATATAAGTATTAACAAAATTATCATATTCTATTAGTTCTTTAGAAAATTTTAAATATTTTTCATGAACTTTAGGATTTTCTTTCTTTAAAAAAGGTAAAACTATGTGTCTATATCTATTTCTAGTGTGTTTAAGTTCTTCATTAGTTTTATCTAGTCTATATGGAACATTATTTTCTTTTAAATAGTTTATAATTTCATCTTTTGTAACACTTAAAAGTGGCCTTAGTGTTTTATAGTTTTCATTCTGAGATATTTCCTTAATCCCAATATATCCACTTAGGTTACTACCTCTAGTTAAACGCATTAAAATAGTTTCGATTAAATCATCACCATGGTGAGCTGTAAGAAGCGCACTAGCTTGATATTTTTTTATAATTTCATTAAAAAAGTTATATCTTCTCTTGCGGGCATCTTCTTCGGTAAAGTTCCCATTTATATAGTCTGTTATTTCAAGAAGTTCAAAAGTTATGTTATTCTCTTTTGCATAGTTTTCTACCATCTTAGCTTCTTCTTCACTTTCACTTCTTAATTTATGATTGACATGAGCAACGATTATATTTAGATTTAATTCATCTTTTAATTTTGTTACTAAATCAAGAAGACACATTGAGTCAGGGCCACCACTACAAGCTACAACTATAGATGCGTTTTTATCTAAATTTTCTTTTAAAAAATCAATAACCTTTTTCATCGCAACTCCTTTAAATTATATATAAGCATATCTTTTATATTGCCATCAAGTATTTTTTCTGGTTCATTACTTTGATAGTTACTTCGATGGTCTTTGACCATTTTATATGGTTCTAAAATATAACTTCTTATTTGACTTCCAAAGTTAATACTAGAAGTTTCTCCTTTTAAAGCATTTAATTTTGCTTGTTCTTTTTCAAATTCCAGCATATACAATTTATTTTTTAACATTTTTATGGCTTGTTCTTTGTTATTTAGCTGACTTCTTTCATTTTGACAAGTAACTACTGTTTTTGTTGGTAAATGTGTTATACGTACCGCTGAGTTACTAGTGTTTACTGATTGGCCTCCAGCTCCACTTGAGTGATAAACATCTATTTTCAAATCTTCTTCTTTAATTTCAATGTTTATTTCTTTCTTGATTTCTGGCATAATGCTAACAGATGCAAATGAGGTGTGTCTACGAGCTCCGGCATCAAACGGGGAAATTCTAACTAAGCGATGCACTCCATCTTCTTTTTTTAAGTATCCATAAGCGTAGTCTCCACTTATTTTAAGAGTTATGCTTTTTATTCCTGCTTCATCACCTTTTTGCTCATCAACAATTTCCCATTTGTAACCTTCTTTTTCGCAAAATCTTTCATACATTCTAGCTAGCATTGATGCCCAATCACATGACTCTGTTCCACCTGCTCCAGGATGAATTTCTAAATATGCATTTAAAATATCAAATTCACCACTTAAGGTAACGGATGTTTCTAACTCATTAATTTCATTTTCAAGTGTTAACAACTCATCACTTATTAACATGATTATTTCATCTTCATTTTCTTTAAGAAGTTCCAAATTATCATTAATGGATTTTTTTAAATTATTATATAATGTAACTTCTTTTTTTAAATTAGATAATCTTTTGTTGATATCATTTGCTTTATCAACATTTTGCCAGAAGTCATCGGCTTTTTGTAAATCTTCTAATTTTTTTATTTCTTCTTCCTTTTTAGGTAAGTCAAAGATACCTCCCTACAGAAGCTAATTTTTCTTTATATTCATTTAATTTTGTTTGTAATTCTTCTTTCATTGAAATTTTCCTTTCAATGTTTATTTTACCATATTTTATATAATTATTCTAGTTATTGGAACAAAAAAAACTAAGTAACTTTTTGCTGCTTAGTTTAATTGGCTTTACTCATTTTTTATTCCCCACCAGATTTCGAAGAGCCTCTTTCTTAGTAGTTACTATTTATCATATTTTCTTGGAAGTATTCTTTGTTTAGATTATCTACTATTTTATTTTTTTCTTCAAGCATTTCATAATGCATGACAATATCTCTGTCATAATATGTGATGCGTCCACTTGGTAGAAGAAGCATTCTATTTATATTAAGGTTGTCTACAAAATCTAGGTTATGGGAAACTACAAGCATTGTTCCTTCGTAATTTTTAAATGTTTCTGAAATTATTAATTGTGTCATAGGATCTAAATGGTTTGTGGGTTCATCTAAAAGTAAGGTATTGGCACCTGTTAGAGATATTTTAGCTAAAGCTACTCTGCTTCGTTCCCCTGGAGATAAAACTTCTACTTTCTTGAAAATATCATCACCAGAAAATAAGAAACTACCTAACATTCTTCTTATTTCATAATCGGCTAAGCCAAAGTTTGCAAAGTTTTCTAATATTGTCTTGTTATTATCAAGAATTTCATGTTCTTGTGCATAATATGCTATATCAGTTTTATCTGTTATTTCAATACTGCCTTCAATCGGAGTTAAATATCCCATTATTAAACGAAGTAATGTTGTTTTACCTATACCATTTTCACCAACTACTAAGAGTTTTTCTCCACGTGTTAAATCAAAATTTAAATTTTCATATAATAAATTTTCTTCATCATAACCAAATGTTAAATTATTGCATTTAATTGGAATGCTATAGCTTGGTCTATTTATTTTCATATTAAATTTAGTATATTTATTTTTCTTCTCAAGTTCTATCTTTTGAGTTTCAAGCTTTTCTAATTTTTTTATTCTATCTTTAGCAATATTAGCTTTCTTTTCATTACCACGAATATATTTTGCTATTATACCTTTTAGTTTTTCTTCTTCTCTTTGTTGCTTTTCATATAACCTTTGTTTAGCTAAATCTCTTTCACTTTTAATTTTCATGTATTTTTCGTAATTTCCATTGTAAATTTCTATATTATGTTTCATTTTATCTACATATAGTGTCTTTTTAGTAACTGCATTTAAAAATTCTACATCGTGAGATATAACTAAAATTATCCCATGATAGTTTTTAAGATAATTAATTATATAATCTTTAGTGTCTAAATCTAAGTGGTTTGTGGGTTCGTCTAGAAGCATTATTTCAGGATTTGAATATAAAAGTTTAGCAAATGCTACTTTGGATTTTTGACCTCCGGAGATGTTTTTTAGCTTTAAATCAAGTAAATTATCATTAATTTGCATACCACTTATAATCTTTAAAAGAATGCTTTCTGCATTGTATTCATCATAATATTCTAAAAGTTCGTTTATTCTATTTATCTTTTTATAATATTTTTTTAATTCATATTCATTTTGAGTATTTGCTATTATATCATAAAGGTTAGTTAATTCTTCTTTTAATTTTTTGATAGGCCTTCCTTCAAGCAAATAATCAAATACTGTTTCATCTTCACTTGATGCATCTTCCATGATTACTTGGGGTAAATAACCTAAATTTATTTTGGTATCTAAAGTTATGTTTCCAGAGTCTGGTGTTAAGTTGCCTAAAAGTATATTAAATAATGTTGATTTGCCTGCTCCATTTACACCAATAATACCTACTTTATCATTGTTATTTATTTGAAATGATACATTATCAAATATAACTTGAGTACCAAAAGACATACATAAATTTTCTATTTTCAAAGGTATCACTTCCTTACTCAAAAATTATAGAAGATTAACACCTTCAAGTCAATCATAATGATGATAAATTGAAAAAGAATTGGTGTATTATTCACCAGATTCTTGAATTAGTTTTTTCAATTTATTTATTTGTCTATTTAAAAGAGTACATAATCTATTTATTCTTGTGTCAGAATATTTGGTTAAATGTTGATAACTATGAAGAGTATCATCAAACTACTTTGGAAGGTCATCTAACTTTTGTATATCAATTCTTCTTATATTTTTTACTACTTTTCAAAAAGCTTAGCTTCGTAGAATAATCTTCCTTCACCTGAGATATGCATCTCTTCTTCATCTTTTTTTAACATTTCATCTGTCGTATTATTTGGAGTTTTTAGCGATTCTTCTTTTACAATGTTATTACTATTTTTAGAAAGAGAAGCTTCTAAGAGTTCACTATAATCAAAGTCATTATCAAAAAAGTTTATGTCATCATAATTTACTTTTAAACCATAGGTTTTTAGCCAATATTGGTCTTAAAGAGATAAACCAAAAGCTTTATCTAAGAGTTCTGTCGGAGTTGATATATTCAATCTATGAATAAGTATATCAAGTTTATCTCTCCATGATGAAATTTTTCTTCCTTTAAACCAATTTGAAAGATTAATTTCCATTTCTAGTTCTTAATTTATCTATAAACTCTTTTTCAAATCGCTGTTATTATAAGTGTTAAAATGAACTTCTAAAAAACTATTTAAATTAGTTAATATTTCTGAAACACTTTATAAATATATATAAGAATATACAAAAAAATACATATCTTTTGAAGTGATATGTATTTTTATTTTACTTTTCTGTTTCTTTTAAAGTGTCATTTAAAAGCTTATTTAAAGCTTCATTACCTTTTTCTGTTAGATGAATACCATCTGCCATTAAATAATCTTTATTTTTTTGAATTTTGTTATAAAAATTAATTATTGTTACATTTTCATAATTTCCTAGACTATCTAGAGGTTTACCACTTGAAACTAAATATATTTTACTATCTTTGCATGATTCTATAAGTTCTTGATATTCTTTTGTGGAAATAACTGTTGAGTTATCGAATGCTATTACTATTTTTTTAGATAATGTATTTTCACTTATACTTTTTTCTATACTTTCTTTTAAAGATTTATAACTAAAATCTTTGTTAACTATAAACTTAGCGTCGGCATAATTTGTTTGAAGAGTTTCAAAGTTATAAAATAGAATATCATTACCATAGAAAGCCATTTTATTTCTTAATTCTTCTTGATGAGCCTTGATTAGTTCCGCTTTTTTATTTTTAAATTCTTCTTTGTAGACATTTAATATAGCATTATATACAATATTTGTATATTCTTTTCTACCTGTTGGAGGTAAATGAATACCATCAGCATAGAACCAATCTTTGTGGCCTTCGGATAGGCTATACCAATCAATAATATGAAGATTGTTATATTTTGTAGCCAGTTCTTTTAAGCTATCATTAACTTTAGTATAATTTGTGGTATTAATCCAGAAAACAGTTCTATCACTTAGTAGATCCATTAAGCTTTCTTTACAGCTATTTTTACAATCACCATTAGTTCCTAGGTGGATAACTACAGGGTTACCAAGTTTTTTACTTTCTTTTAATTCTTTAATTATAGTATAACCTACATAAGTTGAACGTGACTCTTTTGAATCAAAATAACTGTTTGGAAACATTGCTTTTAAATTGTTCATGGCTCCGAGCATAACTGAGTCACCGATGAATGTTACTGGCAATTCTTTAACCATTTGTTCATAGTTGCTTGTATCATCTAATTTTTCAAGTTCTTTTGTCCAATCTTCTTCATCTTGTTTTTCTTGTAGTTTATATTCTTTTTGTTTTTCTAACATTATTTTTTCGTTTTCTGCTAGTTCTAGTTCTAATTGTTTCATTTCTTTTTCATGTGATTTTGCTGTGATGTATTTGAAAGCACCGAAGCTTGATAATGCTAAAACAATTACTATTAATATTACTCTTAATTTTTTCATCTTTTCTCCTTTATTTGTTACTATATGTAATATGTATGAAAGTATTAGTACAAATATTATAATTAATGGGGTTTTTAAATAATGGTTTATATTAATGTATTGGAATAAAAATATAATTGGATATTGTACTAAATATATCTCATAACTAATGTTAGCAAAAAATTTTAATACTTTATCTGTTTTAGTTAATTCTCTTTTATCAATTGTTCCATAATCTATTAATCTACATGAAATAATAGTTATTAAAACCATACTTAAAGCAAATAGTTTTGATGTTGATGGAATAAAGATACATGCTAGTATTAAAATAAGTGTGTATAATGCAAATATTACTTTGCGTAATGGTTTAGTTTTTATGTAACTTGGAACAAGTAAACCATAATATGAATGGTAAAAACCTAAACATAAACCTAATAATAGTGCATAACTTCTTGCAAAAGTATTATAGTAAGCACTCATTAAATTTGTACTTTTTGAACACATAAAAAAATATATAATGCTTATTATTGATAAAATTAAAGTTATAACACAAGGTAATTTTTTGTTTACTTTATCCCCAAGTTTTTTTAAACCTTTAAAAATAAATGGGAATACTAAATCAAATTGGAAAAGTATTGCTATATACCATAAATGCATAAATGGTGAATCAACATGTCTTGCAAAATAATCTAAGTTAGCACTTATTTGCCAAAAGTTGTTATATCCAAGTAATACGGATGTTGTTTCTGATTTTAGGCTTAGCCAATAAATATTTTTAAATAAAGATACTGCACCTACAGAAATAAAAACTACAATTAATAAAGGAATATATAACTTTATAAATCTATTTTTGTAATATTCTTTTAATGAAAAATTTTCTTTTTTAAATGCTGATTTACATGATAAGTATCCACTTAAAACAAAGAAAGTACATACAGCTAAGTAACCTCCTTTTAATATGCCTAAGTGATAGAATAATACAGCTATACAAGATATAACTCTTATTATATTTAAATTTTTATAATATTCTTTATTTTGAACTTTCTTTTTTATCATTGTAACACCTCGTTAATATCGTAATTAACAGAGATATTATACCATGAAAAAAAGTATCCTAAAAGCTTTTTTTATATTTTTTACTTGATATTTCTTATACTTGACACTCCAACTTAAATTTAGCTTAAACTCTAGGATACTTTTAACAAAAAATTTTTAGTCTTCTATGTCTGGCACTATAATATTAATATCTTTTAATTTAGATAAAAAAGATAAGATTATATTATTATTTTAAAAAGTTATTATTTTGTACGCATGTCCAGTTTTCATTAATATACAAAAAAATGTTAATAACAATTAGGTTATCAACACATTTATTATTTTAATCTTTCTAATCTTGCATCTTTTGAAATCAATTCTTTCATTACTTCTATAAATCTTTCATTAGAAATGTTTACTAATAATTTTCTTATTTCATCTTCAGTTAAATGAGATATGAAATCAATTATATAATTGTACTCCATTTCAAATAGTAATTTTTCCTTGTATTTTTGAATATTTTCTTGCCAAAATGATGTTTGTTTTAATACGCTTTCGTATGTACTAATTATAAATATTAAATACTCTTTTAATTTATTTTTTAGTTTTAAATCTCTGATGCTAATTTCTAAATTAATATTTTCTAATGATAATCCTGATGTTTCATAAAAACCATTATTTTTAGAAAATGAAAAATTAATGGATATTGAATACTCATTCACATTAAAGCTATATACTATTGGAAAATTTGTGAGTATATAATCTATTAACTTTTTTAAAGTATTGGTGTCTAAGAAAACATCTGTTAAAATTTCACCTTTTGGCACACTTTGTTTAAAACTTTCAGTTCCATCTAAAATATTAATAAATGTATATAGCATGTTGTCATTTTCAACTAGATTGATTTCTATATCTGTCGATGGTCTTTTAAAACTCGGAGTCTGTAAGTCTATTCTTGGTGTTTTAACTGGGTGTAATTCATTTATTAGTTTAATTATTCTTCCTATGACTTCCTTTTCATCTGTTATTTCCATTACCAAAACCTCCGATAATTATTATTTTGTTAATCTTCTTTCTAATTGTTGAAAACTTTGATTGTGATTTATATATGATTGTAATGCACTTACGATGGCACTGCTATCAAATATATCTCTTTTATAAAATCCATTTGTTAAATAACCTGATATACCATTTGCTTTTTTGTTTTCACTATTTTCTATGATTGATTCAATTACTTTATTTAATGATTTGCCGTCACTTACCCAGTCAAACATTGCCTTAGAAATTTGTAATCCCTGAGATTTTCCGATAAATTCATTATTTTTATTATCTATGATTGAGACATAAGTTACAATAAAATATGTGTTATTAACTTGTTCATAGCCTCCTTCAATGCTAATAAGCAAGTCAAAATCAATGTTGTTTTCTTGACAGTATTTATATAAATTTTTATTTCTGTTTTGAGCTCCGATTAGAGTTTCTTCATTAATTGGTTTTGAACTAACTTGTGATGGAACATCTATTGGTGTTATTTTTATATCATTATATCCGATAGATTGCATTGCTAATTTTATTGCATTTGCTTTTGAAGGATTTTTAGAGCCTAATAAGATTTTCATTTTACACCTCACTATTTATTTTCTATTTCTTTTGTTTCAATTAATAACTTATCAAAGTCTGAAACATAATTTTTATCTTGTATAATTCTATATTTTTCATATTCATTAATTGCTTTTTCTATAGCTCTTTTGTGTGATATTTTTCCTTTATTTTCTAAAACTTCGTAATGTAATAATGTTAGTGCATTTTCCACTTCTTTTTTCCAATCATTCATATACATTGGAATGTTTCTTTCTGCATTATTTTCCGCTATATCCAAAAATATATTTACTAAATTGTTTAAATTTTTAATTTCTTTTTCATCTAAATAATTTTTGGCAATTATCACATCTGATTTTAATATCTTGCCATCTGCGGATTTGTCCCATGTAGTTAATCCCATATTATCCTTATTTGCATCAGCTCTGCTATAAACTATTTCTGCTGCAGTTTGGCCAGTTATGGCAAAATGGAATTTATTTTGAATTGTTTTATAAAACGTTGTTGCTTCTTCAGTTTCTTTATTATAATCAATTGAACATTCTGCAAATATGTCTGTTATTTTTTGATAAAACATTCTTTCACTCGCACGAATTAATTTTATTCTTTCTAACAATCTTTTGAAATATTCTTGGTCAGCTTTTCTCGCCTTCATAAATCTTTCATCATTTAAAGCAAATCCTTGAACCATGTAATCTTTAATTATTTTATTTGCCCAAGTTCTAAATTTAATTGCTTTTTTGGAATTTACTCTGAAGCCTATGGAAATAATCATATCAAGATTGTAATATTTTGTATTATATGTTTGCTTACCATTATTACCCATATGTGCAATTTTTGCACATGTGATATTTTCGCTTAGTTCTTCTTCTTTATAAATGTTACTAATGTGTCTGATAATACCGCTTCTATCAACATTAAAAAGTGATGCAATAGCTTCTGTATTTAACCAAACATCTTCTTTTTCAAGTAATACTTCAATTTTGATATTTCCTTCTTCATCATTGTAGAATATAATGTTTTTTTCTGTTCCAATTAATTTATTCATATTTCCCCCCTTGGCCAATTTTTTCATCAATTTAATTATAACATTAATTTCTTTTAGCCACAATAAATTTAATTTAAAAGTTAAAAATATTGATAATTAAATAGTTATCAACACTTTATTTAGACATTTTCTATTATAGACAATTTAGTCATTTTTCCATCGTATTTTATCTTATTATAATTTGTTGTTCCCTAGTTTCACTCATTTTAAATACAATCGCTTCAACTATTTTTACATCTTCGTCTTAAACAATTTTGGCTTCACCTTTTGCAATCTTTTTACGTGCTTTAAAACATTTAAGAAACGTAGCTTGTGTAAATTCAATATATGTTTGTTCACCAATACTTCTAACAAAAGATATTAAATCACCGATAACATATGTTTTTTTTATTTCATCTTTAAACATTTTATAAAATAAATCAACTAATGGAAATAAATTTTCCTGCCATGATGTAGCTATTTTTAATTCCATCCCCATTTTTTTAAGTTCTTCTAAAATCTCTATTGTTATTTTTTGATTTATTATTTCATTTAAATCATTGTCACCCGATACTACTTCATTATTTTGTTCAGTCGTTATACATAAGCCGCTGATAATTTTTAATGGTTCTTGTGTAAGTAAATGACTGCTAAGCATATGGCTCATCTCGTGAATTATATGGGTTATATTATAGGATAAAGGTAGAATTAAAACATCTAATTCATCAATAAAAGCACTTTGTGAAAAACATTTCTCTTTATATTTCTTTAAGTATTCATCAATAATTTCTTTTGGTAAAGAGGTTTCTATTATATCATTTATATCGCTATAATTTTGTATTTCATCATCATACCAAATAATCTTCAGCTCTTTAAATCTATTATATCCCCTTTATATTAATCTATAATTCCTAAAAAAATTGTTACCACACCAATAATACAATGACTAATCGATACTCCAAATAAATTTTTATCTTTTATATACAAATTATACCAAATTAAACCAATTATAAAAGTTAATACAATGGTTAATATATCTTTGTATATAATATGGACAAATGCATACATAGACGAAGATATTAACATAGTACTATGTTTGCCATTATCAAAATAGCCATAGAAACCACGATATAAATTCTTGAATTGGGCATGAAATAAATATATAAAATAAATAAAAGTATATTGTTTCACTTGGAACAAACTTATTTATATTTAAAAATTTCATTAAGACACAAATTGATACGGATATTATAATTATAGGTAAATTACTAATTAATGAGTTTGCAATATTCCTTTTAGTTATACCTAATTTCTCATTACTCATATTATTTTTTCTTAACAAAAAGTATATTAAAATTCCAAATGTTACTAATATATGAAATTTATATTTAAACAATTGCGGAAAAATTAAAATTAATAGAGGAATTATAACGTATAAAATGTTAATAACAATAAATATTTTTTTATTTTTCATAATACTACTCCAGACCATTTTACTCTTTACATTATTTATTTTCAACCACTGGTATTGTTTACCAATTCTTATTTAGTTCAAAATCTTTAGCATAATTGTAATTTATTAATTCTCCATCTTTGGTTTCAATCCATCCTTTAAATTTATGAGACCACTTTGTAAGAGTATTTGCATTTTTTCCTTTTAATACAGATAAAACCTTATCCATTATTTCAATTTCTTGTTGGGTAAACAATTTTAAATCTGGATCCATAGTTGGTTTAAATAGTGCAATATCCTCTTCATTATTAACTATTTCCAAGTAATTTTGCTTAATTAATAGATTTAAAATTGCATCTTTATTATCAATAATTGGGCCATAAGTTCCATGAGCATATTTAAATGATGTAATCGTTTTAAAATGTTCTTTATAAGATTGAAAATCTATTGAAAATAAAGTTTTCATAATTTGAGTTTTAGTTATAAAATTATTTTTTAAAGCATACAAAAATACATTTATTGTTTTTATATCTAGATCTGTACTTACACTACTATAAATTTTATAAAATAAATCATCGCCTAAAGTTTTTCGATTAGACTTTAAAATATTTATAAATTCATTTTTATTATCTTTTATCTTTTTATATGTTAATAAATATTGAGTTTGTGGTAAAGAGTCTGCATTTTCATATCTTATAATAGATCTTTTACTCCATCCAAGGGATGCCGCAAATAACTCTTGCGATAAATTATATGACTTTCGTATTTCTTTTAACTTTAAAAATGACAAGTCGTATAGTTTTAAATATGCATTATAAATATCATATAAAGAATCATTTAAATTCTCATCAAGTAATTCATTGTGACAAAATGGACATGTAAAAACTTTTTCTTTTACTTGCACTTGTTGTTTATGAACTATATAGTTATTAGTTTCTTTACTACATATTGCTTCGACGTCTTTGTTGCAATTAAAACAATATATTTTTTTCCCCATTATAATCACCTCTAATAACTTTCATGAAATGATATGCAAATAATCCCTCTATCATTCATAGTTAGTTTAATATACACAATTTTACTATTTATTATTTTTTTAAAAACATATACTTCAGAATTCATATCTCTATTAAAGTCTTTATCACGATCAATTTTGATACATTCTTTTTCATCTAAGTTAGAGATATGATACCAAATATCTTCAATTTTCATAATCCCAATATCGATCAATGCCTGTTTGGCAGATATTTTCTGACCATTAATATTTAATACTCTGTAACCTACAAAGTAACATCTTTTATTTTTAATTTCTCTTTTACATGTTTTTAAAAAAATTCTAACCGCATCAACATCCAAAGTGCTTAACATTTTTACCTTCCTTTCATATAGTCTCCTTCCTTCCGTTTTAATTATACATCACAAACGGTATAGTGTCAACTGTCACTTTATTATTTATAACATTTTTTAAAATTTAAATATAAAAATGTTAATAACCGAACGATTACTAACATTTTCTATTGCAAGTTCATTTATGATTTTTAATGTTTAATTAAACACATCATATCTTTTCTTCGTTATCTGCGTAGGCCACACTAAATTTCACACCATTTAAATTATTATTTATTGCTTCTTTTTCGAACTCTATCATATTTGGTGGCAAGTTGTTGATATCTGCCCAGATTAATTCTCTACATTTTTCTGGTTCATTAATAATTATTTCACCATCAAATTTATTTATTTCAAAATATACATCATAGTATGATGGCAATGACTTGTTCTTTCTGTTAACTACGAATGTATCTATTATGTCGTCAAGATTAATTAAAATATTTAATTCTTCTTTTGCCTCACGCACTAATGCTTCGTATGCATTTTCTCCTTCATCTATATGACCTGCAGGTAAAGCTAAAAATCCAGGCCATAATTTTGTTCCTTGTCTTCTTTGTAAAAGTACTTGTTCTTTTTCATTTTTAATTATTATATATATTGATGATAAGAATTTTTCTCTTTCTTTTTTCACTTCTGTTTCCTTCTTTCTAGTTTTAATTTATTTCAAGAAAATTATATTGTGAAATTTAATATTTAGCAATATGCTTAATATTTTTTTGTTTATAAACATCATGTTATAATTATATTGTTAATAATAAATTTAAACTGTTAAATAATTTATAAAAGAAGGTTTTATGATAAACATTGTTGTACCTGTATATAATTCTGCAAAGAATTTAGAAACTTGTTTGTTTTCCTTAGTAAATCAAACTATAAAGGACTTGGAAATAATACACACTAAAAAAATCAACAGGAATGTTGATTTTTTATATTTATTTGCCACAGCAATTCTTATATTTCTTTCCAGAGCCGCAAGTGCATGGGTCATTACGACCTATTTTATGGCTAACTCTTTTTGGTTGGTTTTTTAATTTTTCTTTACCATCATTTGCTGTTCCTTTTAAAGTTTGTTTTCTTTCAACATTTTGACGAACTTCTGCTTTAAGTAAGAATAAGGCAATATCATTATCTATTTTGTTTAGTAAGTTATCAAACATTTCAAAGCCTTCCATTGTGTAAACTTGAACTGGGTTTGATTGTCCATATCCACGAAGACCAACACCTTCTTTTAAGTGTTCCATAGCACTCATGTGGTCTACCCAACTTGTATCAATAACGCGTAGTGAAATAGCTTTTTCAAAATCATTCATAAGTGGTGATGATATCATTTTCTTTTCATAATCTTTAATAACAAGTTCACTTATGTGGTCAATAACTTCTTGTTCTTTCATGCCTTCAAGTACTTTTGGATTTAATTCTTCACCTTTTAAGAAGTTTGTATTTACATATTCAGCTATTTCAGATAAATCATTTTCTGTCAAACAATTTTCTGGTGGAATATGACTATCTACTAAATTTGTTATTGTATTTTTAAATGTTTCAATAATAGTATCATGGATACTTTCTTCATCTAATATTTCATTACGGCGTGCATAAATTATTTCTCTTTGTTCATTTAAAACATTGTCATAGTCAAGTAAACTTTTACGATAATCAAAGTTATTTCCTTCAACTTTCTTTTGAGCTGATTCAATACTTCTTGTTAATGCTTTAGAACGTATTGCTTGATCTCCTTCAATACCCATACTTATTAACATATTTTTAATTTTTTCAGTACCAAATCGGCGCATTAAGTCATCTTCGAATGATACAAAGAATTGGCTTGTTCCTGGGTCCCCTTGACGTCCTGAACGACCACGTAACTGATTATCAATACGACGAGATTCGTGTCTTTCTGTACCAATTACATAAAGTCCACCAATTTCACGAACTCCTTCACCAAGTTTGATATCTGTTCCACGACCTGCCATATTTGTTGCAAGGGTTATGGCATCTTTTTCACCAGCATGTGCAATTATTTCAGCTTCTCTTTCATGATTCTTAGCATTTAATACTTCATGTTTTAAACCATTTTTAGTAAGTAATTTACTTAATTTTTCATTGGCTTCAACTGAGATTGTACCAATTAGAATTGGTTGATGTTTTTCATGAATTTCTTTAACAACATTTATAATTGCTTTATATTTTCCATTTTCACCTGAATAAACTAGGTCTGGTAAATCTTCACGAATTACTGGTTTATTAGTTGGTATTCTAATAACGTACATGTTGTAAATATTTCTAAATTCTTCTTCTTCAGTCTTGGCAGTACCTGTCATACCTGATAGTTTATTATACATTCTAAATAAGTTTTGGAATGTGATTGTTGCCATTGTCTTAGTTTCGGTATTAATTGTAACACCTTCTTTGGCTTCGATGGCTTGATGAAGTCCTTCAGAGTATTGTCTTCCGTGCATTAAACGTCCCGTAAATGGGTCAACAATTATAATGGCATCATTATCAACAACATAATCAATATCTTTTTTAAAACCATAGTTAGCTTTTAAAGCTTGATTAATATGATGAACTAAACTAGTATTATCTAAATCATAAAGGTTAGTTATGTTTAAAAACTTTTCAACTTTTTTACTACCTTCAGCTGTTAAAGATACACTCTTTGTTTTTAAATCTATTGTGTAATCATCATCTTCTTTTAATCTTTTAGCAACTCTGTCTGCTTCGATATAAAGACTATTGGTATTAAATTGTCCACCACTTATGATTAATGGAGTTCTCGCTTCATCAATTAAAATTGAGTCAACTTCGTCGATTATACAGAAGTTAAGTCCTCTTTGAACTCTATCTTCTTTTCTTACTACCATATTATCTCTAAGGTAGTCAAATCCAACTTCATTATTTGTTGAATATGTTATATCAGCATTGTATGCTTCTTGTTTTTCTTTTGGTGATAATTCTCTTAAGTTTATACCAACTGATACACCTAATAAATCATAGATTGGGCGCATCCATTCAGCATTACGGCTTGATAAGTATTCATTGGTTGTTACTACGTGTACACCTTGACCACTTAACGCATTAAGATATGCTGGCAATATAGTTGTTAAAGTTTTACCTTCACCAGTTTTCATTTCAGCAATGTTACCATAATGGATCGCTAAACCTCCAAGAATTTGAACATGGAATGGCTTTTCACCAATAGCACGATATGCAGCTTCACGAGCTAAAGCAAATGCTGGAACTACAATATCATCTAGTGTTTTTCCATCTTCAAGCATAGCTTTAAATTCTAAAGTTTTATCTTTAAAATCTTCATCTTTTAAAGCTTGCATAACAGGCTCTAATTTTTCAATTTCTTCTGCTAATTTTTCAAAGCGACATAATTCTTTATATTCACTGTCTAATAATTTTTTTATAAAATTCATTTTTCATTTCTCCTTAATGTGTATTATAACATAAGTGAGAGAAAAGAAAAAGCTTTTAGGGCCTTTTTCACAGGATATTCACTAAAAAAGAAGCCTTTTGGGCTTCTAGTTATAAACTATTTAACATTTATGATACCAAATTTGCCATCTTTTCTTTTATATAGAACAGATACACAATCTTCATCAATATTTTTAAAGACAAAGAAGTCATGATTTAATAAATCAATTTGGAGCAATGCTTCTTCTTCATCCATTGGTTTCATTTCCATTTCTTTTCTTTTGATGATTTTTGGTACTTCTTCTTCCTCTTCCTCAGGAACTTCAAAATCAAAACTCATTTCAAATTTAGGAACATCGCGATATTTCTTGCCAAGACGATTTTTATTTTTTCTGATTTGTCCTTCAAGTTTATCAACGACTAGGTCCACTGCTGCATAAAAGTCGGAATGTCTTTCTTCTGCTCTTAAAGTAAATTTACTTGTTGGCACTGTTACTTCAATACTTTCCTCTTGGTTCTTAACCTTAACTAGGACTTTACACTCTGTGCTCTTTGGGCTTTCAAAATACTTATCAAGCTTTCCTAACTTTTCTGTTATGTATTCTTTCATTGATTTTGTGACTGTTACTTTGTCACCGCGAATACTTATTTTCAATATATCACCTTCCTATAATTAATATAACATAAATAAAAGAAAAAAACTACTTAATTGTAGTCATTTCTTGTTCTAAAACATCAACTGCTTGTAAACCTTTTGAAGTTTCAATTAATTTAAAGCTTACTGTTGCACCTTCGTTTAATGTCTTATAACCTTCTTTTACAATAGCTGAATAATGCACAAAGATGTCAGACAGTTTATCACATTCGATGAAACCATAGCCTTTGTCATTATTAAACCACTTAACAGTTCCCTGCATCATAACTCTAGCTCCTTCCTACTCTTAAACTTTAACACACTATAGTATATAATGCAACAAAAATCGTTCGACAAAGGTCGACAAAATGCGGGTTTTTCAGGCCTTTTCGCTAGTAATTATGTAGGTTTCAAAATTTTTAAAAATATAAGTTTTTTTGTTAAATTTGTTTTCAAAATTAGAAAATATTTCATTAATGAGGTTTCCACTACCTAATAAATATACTTCTTTTTCTCCTAAAATATAATTTATGTAAGACATTAAATCATCATTATTTAAAAAACATTTTGTTTCAATATAGATGTTATTAACTTTTTTATATTCATCTAAGAATGTTATATTTGAATAATTATCAAAGACATTTACATAAGAATTTGTACTATTTAATTTATAATATTTAAGTTCTTTATCTATACTTATCTTTCTATAGTTAAAACAATTCATTATGTTTTTTAAAAATGTTATATCAGCGGGTGTATAATTTGATGCGACGATTATTTTGATTTTTTCACCAAATAAAGAGTTATTTAAATGATTTTCACTTAATAACTTTTCTAAAGATTTCATAAATTTATTTATATTTGCTACTTTTCCTCCGTATATAACATCTTTTGCTAATTTGTATTTTATTACTTTATCTTTTTTCTTTAAATATAAATTATCATCTGTTATATGTAATACATAGTTATATTTCATAGTTTAACCTCTTTTATATTTTTGTCTTGTTACTTCTCCCCCACGAATATGTTTTTCTCTATCATGGGTTTTAAATATGTTATCAATTTCTTTTCCTAGATTTTTATCTATTTCCTTTAGTCTTTCGGATAGGTCTGCATGTACTGTACTTTTACTTACATTGAATCTATCTGCTGTTTGTCTTATTGTGTCTTGTGTTTTAATAATGTGATTTGCTTCACTTAATACTCTTCTTTTTATATCTTTATTCATTAACCAAACAACCCCTTAATAAAATATATTATTAAAGGGTTAGTTTTATGTTATTTTAAATCTTCAATATTCATATTATAAAAGTCTTCTGGGTCTATTGCTGTTCCATTATGATATACTTCAAATAGTAAGCAATTTTCTGTTTCACCATTTAGTTTGTTGTCTCCACTTTTACCTATAACATCACCACTTATAACAACATCATCTTTTTTAACTTGGACATCACTTAAACTATAATATACAGTTTTTAAGTTTGAATTATGAGTAATTTCCACATAGTTTCCAAGAATGTCATCTGTTGCAACATTTGTTACTGTGCCATCAAAGCTACTTAATACTTCGAAAGCGTCTTGTGATGAGTATAGAACACCACTATTTTGTAAGTATGTATTTTCATAATACACTAATGAATTTTGTTGTTTTGATGCTTCATCAGTCATATCATAAAATGATTTGCTTATGGCAACATTGGTACTTACAAATGGTTTTTCAATTTTACTAACTGGAGTATCATCATTTTTGATAACTGGAGTTACATTATCTTTCAATGCACTTACTGCCATATTATCGTATTCCATTTGGGACTGTAATACATTTCCTAGAATTGAAATACTTACAAATAATACTCCGATAACCATTACATAAACTGTTGGTAAAACAAATTTTCTAAGTCTTTTTGTTTTCATTTTTCACCATCCTACTTAAAGTATGGGAAAAATTGTTATTTTTTATACACTAATTTTTTCAATATTTATATTTTGATAATAATGTTTTAATATTTCTTCATAAGTTTTACCTTCATCAGCTAAAGTGTTTGCTCCATACTGACTCATGCCAACACCATGACCATAGCCTTTAGTGGTTATTTCAATATTATTTGCTAAAATGTTAATTTCAAAATCTGTAGAACGTAATCCTAATTTAGTTCTTACTTCTGTTCCTTTAAAACTTTTGTTGTTGATAACTAATGTATCTATTCTTCCCGATGATGTTTTTTCTATGGATTTTACAGTAATTTCACCGCATGATAAACTTAACTTATTACAAAATTCTTCTTTAGTTAAAGTTACTTTTGTAGTACTATTCTTTTCTGGTGAACTTACACTTTTTAAATATTCTTTATTTTCTCCGAAGACTGGCTTGGCTTCTTCCGTACTTCCGTTACTAGTGGAAAAATAAAAACTACATATTACGTTACCGTTATAAGTCATAATTAAATCTTTAGTGCTATTAACAGCATCTTTTATTTTATTATAATAATATTCATAATTTTCTTGCCAATTTTCTTTCATTTTATCTTTAGTAATGTAAACTTGATTAGTTATATCTGTTACTAAGTCATATGTACCACTTGCATTATTCATTTTGTATATGGCATAGGTACGGGCTGCGACAGCTTGAGCTTTTAAAGCTTCCATATTAAAAGATGCAGGCATTTCTCCAGCGATAACACCTATGACATATTCTTCTAAATCTATATTACTAACTATGCCAGTTTCACTATCTTTAATAGCTAGCTTAACTTCTTCTTTAGGTGTTTCTTCTTTTATATTATTATCAGAAAAGGTAGTTTCTTTTTTGAAACTACCTATTGCTACGAATGATAAAACTACTACAGCTAAGAATAGTATTTTATTTTTCATATTAATCTCCATTTAAGTTTATTAAATATTTAAAAAATCTAGTACAAAATTTGTTAATAAATAACCAAAAGAAAAACTTAAAACCATAACTATTACTTTGGCTTCTAGCGTTTTTCCCGATTTAATAATTCCATTAAAATTTACTCCAGATAAACCAAATGCTGATACAAATGTAAAAAATATATAAAGAATTAATTTAACTAGCATAATTTTCATTTTCCATTTCTGTTATTTTTTCAATTCTTCTTAAATGTCTTTCTTCACTTGGTTCTTTGGTCATGATAAAGTTATCTATGATATTGTGAATTTCACTTGATGGAATATTTGCACTAAATGCTATAACATTGGCACCATTGTGATTTTTGGCAGTAAATGCATCATTACTATCAATAACTCTAGCACATCTTATGCCTCTCACTTTGTTGGCAGCGATAGACATCCCTATGCCTGAGCCACAAACTAGAATACCTAAAGAATGTTCTTCTAAAACTTTATGACAAACCCATTTTGCAAAATCCGGATAATCGTCAGTATCATTATTTTCTATATTTGGAACTTCAACCTCATAACCATATTCATTTAAATAATTTATAATATCATCTTTACATTTAACCCCTTGGTGGTCATAACCTAAAAATACTTTTATTGTAATCATCTCCCTATTTAATTATACTAAAGTTTATGCTTGATGTCTATTTATTTAATGACTTTGTTATTTAATTTACGATAATATTATTTATTGCTAATATTAATTTTTCTGAAAACATTCAATGTGCGCCCCAGTGGGGCGCAGTATTGATAAATCCCAAAATGTGCCACACTGTGGCACATTTTGATTAAATCAAATTATGCATATATATTATTTTATAAATACGTATAGCAAACGTTTATGTCAAAGTTAGATAAAATTGCCTAAATTTTGTAAAACTTGAATTATTATCACATTTTATTTTACCATTTACACCAAACACTTAAAAACCAATTTAACTCACGAAATATTATTAAATTACTATATATTCTTTAGATGGCTTTTCTGGCCTTTTTTAATAAAACGCTTTTTGTTATAAATTGTTGCCCAGTGGGCCACAATTCTTTTAATTTTTTATATCACATAAAATTATACTTGTTATTCTTTACTTATTTAAATAGTTTAGTTCACTAACTCATAAGTGAGTGTCATTAATTTTTCATTTTTAACAAAGTTTGCAACAAATTTATCTTGTTCTTTCGTAATTATTATTCCAATTGTGGGATTATTATTTGCTCTTTTCTTATATTTATCAACTAATGTCATATAAAATTCAGTTTGACCTTTATCTTCTTTTTTTAAACTTCTACATTTTATTTCCACTACAACGTAACAGTTATAATTTATATTGTAAAGTAGCATATCTATATAATAATTTTTGTTACCATCACTTATTTTGTATTGATTTCCTACCCATGTAAAATCATTTCCTAATTGCATAAATACGTAACTTAACTGTGAATATATTAATTTTTCTAAATCCTTTTCATTTTCAACTTTATTACCATTTAAATTTAATAAAATTGGATTTCTAAAGTTTTCCGTTATGGCTGGTACATTTATTGAAGTGATTATATCTACTTTATCAGGTTTATGTTCTAGTCTTTCATAGAATTTATTATCTATTTGTCGTTTTAACTCACGAACTGATAAATTGTTCTCATTGCACAAGTTATAATAATAATTTCTTTTATTAGTATCTTTGATAGGAAGAAGTATTTTTATGACTGACCAACTCAAATTGCGGCACACTGTGCCACAAATCGAAAAAGTTAGATAAAATTGTCTAAAACGTCTTAAATTTGAATAATCATAGCCTTTTCCATATTCTTTAGACAATTTTTCTGACCATTCTTTTAATAGTTTATCACCGTATTTGCTTTTTTCTTTTCCACCTTGTGCATCAACAATAAGTTTCCCTATATTCCAGTACGCTTCAGTTATTTCATTATTTGCTTGTCTTTCTCTAATCGCTTTTCCTATTTCTACTTTTTTTACTAGTGTTTCAACTTCTTCATAATTGTTCATGTTTCCTCCATTTTCTTATTATACAATAATATATCCATTATATATACTTTTAGAATATAAATTAATAATTCATATTATAGTTTTATAACTCTTTAGTAGATATAAAATATATACTATCATATATTCTCTTTTATTACAAGTATTTTCATTTATTTTTTTGTTGCATAAGAAAAGAACAAAACTAATTAATTTTGTTCTTTATCTAAACCAAATTTTTTATTGAATTTTTCAATGTTTCCAGTCTTTTTAGCTCTTCCTTGAGTACCTGTATAGAATGGATGACATTCACTGCAAATTTCAACATCAATTTTTTCTTTTGTTGATTTGGTTTTAAATGTAGCTCCACATGCACAAGTAACAGTAGCATCTTTTACTTCTGGATGGATATTTGCTTTCATATTCTCTCCTTCCGCCATACCATATTCATGGCATAGTAATTCGTTTTCTTACATATTATACCATATTTTATGTTTTTAGCAAGTTAGTTTAACTAATTTGTGTAATTATTGTGTAAAATTATTAATTTATACGAATTGGATCGGATGATGTTCCAGTACCTGAGGCATATGTTACTGTGGATGTAAGATAAAATGTAGGACGTACGCAGCCCTTACCGTATGTATTGGCTCCACTAACAAAGCCTGTTTTATTAATATAATAAGAATCACTATTGGAGCCTGAACGACGGGTTATTGTCCATTCACCGGCATTTAAATAGAGCCAATTTACTGATGTAATTGATGAGTTTTTATAATTAGTCAAAGTTGCTGTCCATGCACTTGGATCTGCTGCATAGCCATAGTCTGAAACATACATTAATCCCATTTTTGTATTATATTCCTTTAAATTGTCCAATGTGTTTGTTGTTACTGGATTTACTATTTCATTTTGATATGCTATCTCTGGTATTGCATTATTTATATTTGCATAATCATTTCCACCCACTTTCCATGTCATGGTTGCTATTTTATCTGATAATATACCCAAACTCGTTAAATATGTTTCATTTAGATATGTGTTTAAAGTTGAAGTTGACCATGTATTTCTTCCTGATCTTCCATCCCAAGCGACTTGATTTACTAATGGGTTTGCTTTAATTAATTTTACTTGATCTCCAAATACTCCAATTATTCTAAATAAATTTGCATCTGGACATGGATTCTCTGTTGAACCAAGGCATACATAATTATTTGGATTCGCCCCGGCATATCTATATGAATTATCCTTTGCTCCATTTGTTAATGTTGTATTGTGATAATAAATTCCATTACTTCCTTGTGTTCCTATATATTGTGCTTTTACATAATCTGCTATAGTTAAAGTCTTAGTTGCAATTGATGCTGTTGATACACTACTTTCTCTGTTATTATTATCTTTTACATATACCTTTATATAGAACGTTGTATTGCTTGTTAAATTACTAAATGTGTAACTACTTGATGTACTTTCTACATAATTTGAACCATTGTCTTTTGAATAATAGTACTTATTTATTGTTCCATCTCCATTTTGTCCAGTAATATTTATTGTTATTGAATCTGCTGTACTTGTTGTTGTTACATTTGTTATACTCGGTACTATATATGCATCTGTTGTTGCACTTAAACTATATTCATTTGACATCCTTCCTTTGGTGTCTGCTACTTTTACTTTTATTGTATGTGTTGTCTTTTCTGTTAAACCAGTAAATGTATAATTTGCAGTGCTTGACTCTACATATGTTCCATTATTAATTGAATAATAGTATTTTGCAACATTATTTGTTCCTTTTGCGCCAACAACTGATACACTTATTTGATTATACTTGGTTGTTGGTGTAACACTTGTTACGCTTGGTACTACATATGCATCTGTTGTTATTGCTTCAAAGTACTCTGTTGAATATCTTCCATAGCTATCTAAAACCTTTACTTTTATTTTATATTCTGTTGTATCATTTAAATTATTAAATACATAGCTATTCGTTTCACTTTCTTCATACGTTGCTCCATTATCTTTTGAAAAATAATATTTTACTATTTCATTATCTCCCTTAGTTGCATTTACACTTAATGTTATTGAGTTCAATGTTACTGAGTGGGTAACACTATTTATTTTTGCATAAGTGTAGTTACTTGTCGTGACTTCTGTTTCATATGTATTCGTTTTTATTCCATTTTTATCTATACCATAACTATATACTTTATATGTTATATTATCATCTAGGTTTGAGAATGTGTAACTTGGTTTATCGATTTCTATAAATTTTACATCTGATATTGATTGTGTTGATGTATTTGTTGCTTTTTCTATTCCGTAATAATACTTGCTTAATTGTGCCGAACCTTCTTGTACATTTAATGTTGTTGTTATACTATTATAAGTTGTTGTAGTTTCCATATTTGTTATTTGAGTGAGTTCATAACTACTCATTTTATCTCTGGTTACATATAGTTTTCCTGATAATGATTTTCCCATGTTTTTTACTTGATCTGTATCTAAGTTTACAAATGTTACTTCCACATTCCATTCTTGAGTTGTTGTATTTCCTCTGGTTGCTTCTATATCATAATCTGGAACTAATAAGAAACCACCAGTTCTGGTTGTTATATCAAATCCATTTTCAGTATGAATGAGTCCAGTTATATTTTCTACTTTATTTCCATTTGGGTCAGTTACTGTTAATAAAAGTTCTGGTTTTGCATCACTTGTGGTATATTCAAAATCATTATTTTCTATTATAAAATAAATATTATACCTACCTGTTGTTTTATCTACATCTTTTGAATTACTTGCTGTTAGTGTTGCTGATGCTTTTGTTGAATCACTTACACTACCATTTCCTTTTTTTAAATCTGATTGTGTTAATGAAATATTTATTTCTTTATCAATCTTAAATGTTAAAAGGTCTGTTGTTGCTGTTATAACATTTACATCTGTTGAACTGCCAGCTCCACTAGTTGTTTGAAAGTATGCGTATGTTGCTCCGATTACTACGATTATTAATGTTATAACGACCACAACACTTAACATTATTACTTGTTTGTTATTATCTTTTTTCATAATCTAATGCCTCACATAATTAATATGATACTTTTTATTACTATCATACCTTATGTTAGAATTATATCACAATAATTACAATTTGTAATCACTTTTGTGTTACTTTCACAACACAAATTTGTTTGTTATTATTTAATTGAGAGGTCTAAATATATGAAAAAGTTTATTATCTCTAATATTGAAGAAGAAAATACAATTACTAAAACTATAAGAATTAAAAGAAATGTAGCTAATAAATTAGAAAGTTTGGCTGTGCAAAATAATATTACTTTTAATAGATTAGTAAATGAATGCATTGATTTTGCTCTTGAAAATATGGAAGAAGATACTACGGAAGAAGTAACAATTCAAAATAAGTAGTATCTTTTTTAAATTTTTTTATACATTAAATATAAAATTTTTGATATATCTTTGTGAGCTAAATAATTCATGTAATATGAAGATTTTTCTAAGTAATATTCTTCATGTAAAGATGTTGCAAGAATATCTAAAAATGTTGCATCATATTTACCACATAACGCTTTAAGTTTTGAATTAACTTCAATTGCATCTTTTTTACTAAATTGTAGTGCTGGATATACACCGATTACTATTATTTGTTTATCATAAAATTCTCTGATATTTTTTAAAAATATATTCATATCATCAATGTAATTATCTATTATTTCTGATGTTATTTCTTCAACTTGTGATTTACTTGCAAACTCATCTACGCCAATTGCAAGTGTTAAAAGATCTGATTTTGCTATTATTTGTTTAATTGGTGTTCTTGTTGTTTTACCATAGTCATTGTTATTTAAATGTTCATTTAATTCATGTATTGTTTGATGGACATATGAAAATTCATTATTATAACTTTTTAAATCATCTTTTGTTTCTAATTTTTCCTTTAAATAATCATTAAAACTAGTTCCTGCAACATTATATGGTGTCATTCCAATACTAAGCCCATCTCCGAATGATGTTAATGTTGTTTTTGATGTAACTCTTAAACTATTTATAAATATTGTTAAAATAGCACCGATTAAGATTATTAAAAGTAATTTATATCTTCTTTTCATTAACTAACCCCCATAAAAAAATGTAAAGATTTCTCTTTACATTATATTTCTTCTATTTTAATATTAGCACCCACATGAGATAATTTGTTAATAATTCTTTCATAACCCCTTAGAATGTGTTCAGCATCATTTATTATTGTGGTTCCTTCTGCCAGTAAACCCGCAGTTACTAAGGCTGCTCCGGCTCTAAGATCCGTTGCTGTTATTACTTCACCATGTAATTTTGTCGGTCCAGTTATTTTAGCATGTTGTCTTTCAGCTTCAATATTTGCTCCCATTTGATTTAAATATTTTACATGTCCCATTCTGTTTTCCCATATTGTTTCTTCAAATAGTGATATGCCATTTGCCTGAGTAAGTAATACTGACATTGGTTGACCTAAATCTGTTGGAAAACCTGGATATACTACGGTTCTAACATTAGTTGGTTTTAAATTTTTACTCTTGTTAAGTATCATTTTATGATTATTAAGTTTAAAATTAACTCCCATTTCTTGTAATTTATTTAAAAGTACTATGTTATGTTCTGGTATCATCCCATCTATTTCTAGATTATCCCCGAGTAAAGCTCCCATGATGATGTATGTTCCAGCTTCAATTCTATCGGGTATAACTTTTATTTCAGCTCCATGAAGTTCTTTAACTCCTTCAATTGTTATTTCTTCTGTTCCTGCTCCAGATATTTTAGCTCCCATATTATTTAATAAATCTGCTATATTAACTATTTCAGCTTCTCTTGCAGCATTACTTATGGTGGTTGTTCCTTCTGCCATTGTAGCCGCTATCATAATGTTGATTGTGGCTCCAACTGATGCAAAATCCAAGAAAATATTTGCTCCGGTTAATTTCTTAGCATCAATTATGTATTTACTTTCTTCTTTTGTAATTGTGGCACCTAAAGCTTCAAAGCCTTTTAAATGTAAGTCTATTGGTCTTGAACCTATATTACATCCACCCGGAAAATACATTTCAACATGTTTGTATCTAGCAAGTAATGAACCCATAAAATAATATGATGCTCTTAGTTTATTACTTAAAGTTTCAGGTATTACTGTGTTTGTCATACAGCTAGCATCAATATCAATTATATCTTTATTAGTTTCTACTTTAACATTTAATAGTTTCAATATTTCAATTAATGCATCTTTATCAGATATATTTGGGACATTTGTTATATGAACATTTCCCTTTGCCATTATAGCCGCTGGTATCAATGCAACAACACTATTTTTAGCTCCGCCAATTTTAATTTTTCCACTTAAAGGTTTGTTTCCTTCAATTATTATTCTTTTCAAAATAATTCACCTCTTAATAATATTTATGGCATGTAAAATAGAAATATTATTGTTCTCTTCCACATACTTTGCAATATTTCGAATCAATATCAATTAATTTACCACAATATTTGCAATAAACTTTATTATTTGTTAATCCTTCTTTTATTGCTTTTGCTGTTATCTCTATTCCTTCTTTATTTATGTTTGCTTTTCTTGTTACATTATCTTTCATTATTTCTTCATTGTTATCTAATATTTCTTTTTCTGCATTTACTTCTACACTTTTTGATGTTGATAAAATATCTTTTAAATCATCTTTACTATATTCCATCATATGTTTAGTAGCTTCAATTTGTTTGCTCATCCATTTTCCCCTTAGCTTAGGACTTACCATTAAAGCAATGGTAAAGATAAAAGTTAATACTACAAGAATTGGTATTATAAAAAACAAAATTTCCAAAATAATCACACTCATTTCTAAGACAATTATAACAAATATTAAGTTAATTGTAAATTATTTATAAAATATGAAATATACCAAGTAAAATAAGTAGTAAAATACCTATGATACTAGCATAATTACCAATTAGTTTACTAGAATATTTTCCAATTATTAAACCTAATGAAGTAAATGAAAAACTGCATACTGAGAAAATAAAACTTGATAGCATAAATCTACTAGTAATATCACTTATACCTAAACCCACAGTAAATGAGTCAATACTAACACTAAAAGCTAAAAATAAAATACTTATAAAACTTAAATTTATGTTTATTTCTTCTTTTTTAAAATAATTAATAGCTAAATTTACTCCGAGAACTATTAAGACTAGACCAAGTACTATATTACTTGCTAAATTGAAATAATTCATGATACTTATACCAATTTTATTACCAATAATAGGCATAAAAAAGTGAAATATACCTACAATGAAAGGAAAAAATTTTAAATATTTATTATTTCGAATTAATGAGCCCATACTTAAAGACAGAGAAAAAGTATCCATCGATAAGGATACTCCGATTAAAATTATGGATAATAGTTCTTGCATATAATCACCATTTAAATATATGCTTATTAATATTTGTCTATTAACTCTTTTATATAAGATGTATAAGTAATATCATCATAATCTTCTCTACTTGCTTCAAGTAAACATAATGGTGGAAATAATACACACCACCAATTATCACCAAGTCCATCACCTAAAGTTACTACTAAAGACTCATATTCTCCAGATTTATAAGTTACTCCTTTATAATTTTTTTCAGGGAAATAGTTAAGACCATAGTTGATTTTGTACTCTGTATCATATTTATTTAATATGTTTTTTACTTCATACATATTATTTTTTATTTCTTTACGTGTTTCATCTAAAGAATTTGATGTTGATAAAATGTTAGTAATAACGGGTTCTAATTCTTTTTTTATTTCTAATTTTTGAGTTTGATCTTCTATTTTATTGCTATTTGCTATTATTCTAAATCTAATGGCATCTTCTGGTATTAATACTTTTGTTTCTTTTTTATTTACTAATATTAATAATGTTACTAAAAATAATGCAATTATTAATTTTTTCACCTTTATCACCTGAATTAATGATGGTTAGTTTTTTTAATATTTATTCATTTAAATATAAATAAATATCTTGGTAAACCTTGTAAATCATTTTCAAATGAATATTTTAAATTTAATTTTGATACTAACTCTTCTAAAAGTTCTTTTTGATTATCACCAATTTCAAATGCTATTAATCCTGGTGAATTTAAATGAGATAAATGTTTATTTAATATTTCTTCATAAAAATAAAGTCCATTGTTATCTGCAAATAGTGCGATGTTTGGTTCTGTTTTCTTTACTTTTTCTTCTACAAAACCATCGTATGGTATATATGGTGGATTAGATATTATGATATCATAATTATTTTGTAAGTCTTCAGTCATGCTATTATTTATAAATGTTATTTCTGCATTATTAAGTTTAGCATTTTTTTTTGCTAAATCTAAGGCATCTTTTGAAATATCTAGTGCCGTTACATTTGCATCTAGATTATTTTTAAGTGATATAGCTATACATCCACTTCCAGTTCCTAAATCTATTACATTTATTTTTTTATTAAATAATTCTTTGGCATATTTAATAGTTTTATCTACGAGTAATTCCGTTTCAAATCTCGGTATTAGAACTCTTTTATCTACATTTATTGTTTGCCCTAGAAACTCTACATTGCCTATTAAGTACTGAGGTGGATAATTTGTTAGTTTATCTAAAAGTTCTTCTTTATTTGGATATTTTTTTAATAAAAGTTCCCAGTCTGGAACACTTATGTAATCAGGTTTCATGTTTCCTCCATATTCAAAAAAAGCTGGGTCTACTCTAAAGACATTCCAGCTAGTTTTAATTTTAAATCTTCAGTTATCAAAGCTTCAATAACTGGTTCAAGTTCACCATCCATAACTCTATCTAAAGTCATTGTTGAGAAGTTTATTCTGTGGTCAGTAACTCTGTTTTGTGGATAGTTGTAAGTTCTAATCTTTTCAGAACGGTCCCCGGTTCCAATTTTAGACTTTCTTTCAGCTCCGATTTCACTTTCTTGTTTATGTGTAATTTCATCATTTATTTTGATTTTTAATAGTTGCATCGCTCTTTCTTTGTTACGAAGTTGACTTCTTTCTGTTTGACAAGTAACAACTACTCCGGTTGGAACGTGTGTAATACGAACTGCAGAATTGGCAGTATTTACTGATTGTCCACCTGCTCCACTTGAATGATATACATCAATTTTTAAATCGCTTTCTTTTATGTCAATGTTTACTGTATCAACTTCTGGCATTACTAGAACTGTAGCTGTTGATGTATGAACTCTTCCTTGAGTTTCTGTTACTGGAACTCTTTGAACTCGGTGAGAACCACTTTCATATTTAAGTTTGCTATAAACATTTGCTCCCTTTACCATGAATTCTATTTGTGAAAAACCTCCACTAGTACCTTCAAGTTCATGAAGCACTTCAATTTTCCAACCATTTGCTTCAGCATAGTAAGAATACATTCTGAATAAGTCACCAGCAAAGATGTTAGCTTCATCTCCACCTGCAGCTCCTCTTATTTCCATGATAACATTCTTACCATCATTTTCATCTTTTGGAACTAAAAGTATTTCTAATTCATGATATAATTTATCTATTTCAGTTGTAAGTGTTGCAATTTCTTCCTCAGCTATTTCTTTTAACTCAGGATCATTTTCCATTATTTTAGCTTCTTCAAGATTATTTTGAGCTTGTTTATATTTTCTATAAGCCATAACTGTTTCTTCTAAGTCACTTTGCTCCTTAGATAGCTCTTTTACTTTATTAAAATCATTTAATATCTCTGGATTACTTAAGTCTTTAGTTAATTCATTGTATTTTTCTTCAATTGCATCTAATCTATTAAACATTTTTATCTTCCTTTCTATCGTAGATTAAAATTTTAAGTAGATGCTATAAATTACTTTCATCAATGTCATCAACTACGACTAGGTCAGATAAATCATCTTCTGCAACATCGTCTGTTTCATCATCTTTGTCATAGAAAATATCATCTTCATCATCAGCTATATCATCTTCTACTAGTTCTTCGTCATCTTCCACTAGTTCTTCTTCGTCTTCATCATCATCAAAAACTATGTCTAATTTATGTCTTGATTGAAGGTCCCAATACCCTTTGTCAAGCATAATAAATTTTTTATTTATAGACATTTGTTCAAAGAAGTCCATTAATTCTTCATCTACTGTTTCTTCTGGTAATTCTAAAACTGCGCATACTTTGGCAAAAATATCACGTAGCTTCATCTTTTTTCCACTTTCTTGTAAAATTAGTAAAGCAATATCATCATAACCCATTAGTTCAAGTTCTTCTTTAGGTATTTGCTTTAATTTCATAAATCATTCTCCTTACATTTGTTCTGGTGGGATAACCCCGATTAAATCAAGTGCATTAAATAATGTTTGTTTAACACATTTGATTAAATTTAAATTTTCCAAAGTTTCTTCTTCATCATCAGTAAGCACACGATTTTTAGCATAGTATAAATGGAATAAACTTGCTAGTTCATATACATAGTTGGTAATTAAGTGCGGCAACTCTTTTGTTGCTGCTGTTTTTACCACTTCTGGGAATTCATAAACTTTTTCTAGAACATTATATGATGTATCGTCTTTAATTGCAATATATTTTTCACATTTTTTTACATTTTCTTGTCCTTTTAGAATTGAACAAATTCTTGCATAGGCATAACTTACGTAAAATACTGGGTTTTCGTTAGATTTACTTTTAGCAAGTCCTAAGTCAAAATCCATTTGAGTATCTAAACTATATTTTGAAAAATAATATCTAGCAGCATTAACTCCGACTTCATCAATTAATTCTTTTAATGTAACTGATTTACCAGTTCTTTTACTCATTTTTACTACTTCACCATTTTCTACAAGCCTTACTAATTGTAATAGTTTAACTTCTAGTTTTTCTGGGTCATTTCCTAGAGCCTTAACACTACTTTTTAAACGTGCTACGTATCCATGATGGTCTGCTCCGAAAATGTCTATCATTTTATCAAAACCACGATTAATTTTATCCATGTGATATGCTATATCTGGTAAAAAGTATGTAGCATTACCATCTTCTTTAATTAAAACATGGTCTTTGTCATCAAATAGGGCGCTACATTTAAACCATGTTGCTCCATCCTTTTCATAAGTGTAGCCATTTTTATTTAAAATATTCACTACTTCTTTTAAATCATATTTTTCTGATAAAGCTTTTTCACTTGTTTTAACATCATATTCAATTCTATATTCTTTTAAGTCATCAAAGATGTGTCCAACCATTTCTTCTGTTCCTAATTTTTTGAAATAATCTAAATCTTTATCTAAATATGTATCTTTGTGTTCATCATATAGCTTTTGTGCTATAGCAATTATTTCTTTACCATAATAACCATTTTCAGGCATTTCTGATGGAAGTCCACATATTTCTTTATAACGAGCTATAATTGATAAACCTAAGTTTGTTATTTGACTTCCTAAGTCATTAATATAGTATTCACTAGTTACATCAAATCCGCAGAATTTCATTATACGTGCAAGTGAGTCACCATAAGCTCCTCCACGAGCATTACCAAGGTGTAGAATTCCTGTTGGATTGGCACTAACAAATTCAATGTTGATTTTTTGTCCATTACCTATATTTGAACTTCCGTATCTTTCTTTTTCATCTAAAACTTTGTTGATATTTTCAAGTAAATAATCTTTAGATACAAAGAAATTTATAAAACCTGGTGCTTTAATTTCAATATTTTTAATACTCGAATTATCAATTTTACTTACAATTTCTTCCGCAATAAGCATTGGATTTTTCTTTAAAGTTCTTGCTAATTTCATAGCAATATTAGTTGAAAAGTCACCATTTTCAGCTAAAGCTGGTTTAGTTACTTCAATTTCTACATCTGTTACTTCTAGGGCATCTAAAGCCTTTTTAATTTCTTCTGTTAATAAATTTTTCATAATTCCTCTTTTCTAGTAATTTCTATTACTTTTATTTCATCACCTAATGAATAGGTTAATCGCATTTTATTGTTTTCTTCTTCATATTTTGTATTTATATCATATTTTAAATTATTATTTTCAAATATTACTGTTAATAAATTGTTGTTAAAATCAACTCTGAATATATCTTCTGGACATCGTCGTTCATAAATTCTATTGTTTCTATCTATCACATGAGTACCATATTCATCTACATAGTATATTATATTATCTTCATATTTTGCTGCTTTGTCTATTTCATTAATTATGACTTCTTCGCCATTTTTTAGTTTCCAATCAATTTTCATGGTTAGTCACCTCTTTTTTTCTTCCATATTATAACAAACTTTACATTTAAATTGTCAAAAACATATGTTTTACCATTTAATCTAACCCATTAACATAAACATTAATCTAATCTTTCATTTTCCCTAAAATTATATATTCGCTAAAAAATTCTATATAAAAAGGTGGTATAACCCACCTTTTAAACATTATTTATGATTTTTTCTTCTTTTAGATAAAATACCAAATCCTGCTAAAACTCCAGCAGCAACCAGTAATAAGACGATCCATAATCCATATTTATTCTGTACCCCTGTATTCGCGGATTCCGTCTGACTGGAGTTTTCCTTATCTTTTACCGTAAAGTACGCTTCAACACTACCGGTATTAAACTCAAAACGAATTTTATGTTTTCCTGCTGATAAAGTATCTAGGAAAGAAGGTTTTAAAGTAAGGATTGTACTTCCAGATTTGATATCATAATCTGTATCCTTTAATTCTTTTCCATCTACAAGAACTTTCTTAAACTCTTTGATATCTGTATCAACTTTAAAAGTCAATCCATCTTTGCTTCCTTTTGTCCATTCTTGGTTTGCACCACTAACAAATTTCGGAAGTTTCGCAATGATCGTATCTTCTAAAGTAATTTCATGTTCCGCTTTTTCATCACTGAAATATTTATTGCATACTTCACAATACCAGTATTCTATATTTCCAGCTGCATCTACTGTTGGCTTTTTCTCGTCAACTTTTGTTAGGTTATGCCCTGTTGCTGGAACAATCGTTTCTTCTTGTTTCAATTCCTTTGTTAATGCTTCGTCCTGGAAATACTTTCTACAAGCTTCACAATACCAATATTCGATATTACCTTTTTCTGTACAAGTAGGATCTTTTCTTTCCACTTTAACAGCATTATGTTTTACATTGAACTTCACATTTACTTTTGTAGAAACAGATTTTCCATTATTTGTACCAGTGATTACAATATCTTCTTCGTAGCTACCAGCTAAAAGACCAGTCTTAGGCTGTACTGTAAATTCTGCAGTTTCTCCAACGCTCAATGTAGTCTTTGATAGAGTTCCTACTTCAAATGATTCACTAGAAACTGGCTGATTCAAAGTAATTGGTTGGTTTCCATTATTTGTAATTGTAATAGTCTTAACTTCTGGTGTATATCCTTCTATTGCATCCGCAAAGCTTATATCACCACTATTTTGGATACTATAAATCGGATCTACATCTTTAACAGTAATCGTTAATTCTTTACTTACACTTCCTGCATCATTGCTTGCAGTTACAGTAAAGACATAATCACCTGGAGCAGTAGGTATTCCAGTAATTTTACCGTTTGTTGATAAATTCAATCCTGTAGGTAAATTTCCATCAGTAACATTCCATGTAATTGGTTCAGAACCATTTGCTGAAAGAGAAGTAGCGTATTCTTCATTTACTTTTCCTTCTGGCAAAGATGCTGTTGTGATAGATGGAGTATATTTTACTGTACCTGTTATCTTATCCTCTCCATTGAGAGTTCCGCCATTTACAGTTACCTTATTGTTTCCTGTATTCAAACTTGCCCCGTCTCTGATGGTCAAGCTTTCTCCTTGGTTAATTGTAATGTCCTCCTGCAAGGTCACATTACCGTACACGGTGCCGGTGCCGTTATTAAAGACAATACCTGTACCGGAAGGAGTCACAGGACTGGAATTCGATGTAATCCCTCCAGTGTCGCCGCTGGCTTTCACAATGGCGCTGTTGCTGACGTTCAGGCTGGGCGTGCCGGAGCCAGAAACCCCGCTGCCAAACAGAAAGTTTATGCCCGAATTAGAGTCGGTAGCAGTCGCGGTCAGACTGCCGCCATTCACCGTCAGTGATGCGTTCGAGCTAACACCACACTGTATATGAACACCATTGGCACCTTTGCTTGAGCTTGCAGTGACCTTAGCGCCCGTGATGGCAAGGGTACCATTGCCGGTGTTGCTCTGAACATAGATTCCTGAGTTGACAGAGCCACTAGCATTCAGACTGCCGCCGCCCGTGATGGTCAGGGTGGCTCCGCCAGTAGAACTGGCCAACACATAGATCCCCTTGCCGACCTCTGCTATTGTATTGTCGCCCTCCAACGTGATAGTCAAGTTTGCATCGCCGCTCTGATTGAGCACGCCAATGGCTGCGCCAGCGATTAAAGTGCTGGTATCCACAGACACGCTCTCTTTAATTGTGGCATTGCGCAAGGTCAGCGTGCTGCCGTCCCACTTGATGTTGTAGTTGTCGGCAGTTGCACCTTCCGTTATCACTTCGCCGTTTTCGTTTGTTGTGGCGTAAGTGATACTGCCAGAACTTCCGGTAAGCGCCACGCCTCCCACATAAACGATATTCGTCTCCGCCGCCAGCGCCGTCTCACCGGAGCGGCGCGGGATCTCACGGCCATTCTCCCCCAGATTGCGGATCTCCCAGTCCGGCTCCGCGTTCAGGATCCCCGTCCAGCGGACCGTCTCGGGATAGCGGCTTCCCAGATAGGAGCGGGGATCGTAGCCGTAGGTGTTGGAGTCCCCAAAGCACAAAATCCTGTATCTCCCGCCGCAGCGTGTACTGTCCATCTGCCTCGCTCCCCTCCATGCCGGCGCACTGCGCTCCGGTGCGCTCTGCCATTATTTTAGCACAGAAAGGCCGGGAAATCGATTTTTCTTCTTTCCCTCTCCGAAGCCTTTCCACCGCCCCCCATCTGTGTTATAATGCAGAGAGCAAACAATTGTCATATGAGGTGACGCATGGAATACGTATCCAACAGTCCCGAGGAGACCGAGGAGCTGGGCGCCACGCTGGCCGGGCGGCTGAGCGCCGGGACAGTGGTGGCCTTTACCGGAGATCTGGGGGCGGGCAAAACCGCCTTTGTCCGTGGGATAGCCCGCGGCCTGGGAATTTCCGGGCGTGTCACCAGTCCCACCTTTACCATTGTCAACGAATACGACGGGGGAAGGCTCCCGCTGTTCCACTTTGATATGTACCGCCTGAGCTCGGCCGGCGAGCTCTATGACATCGGCTGGGAGGACTATCTCCGCCGGGGCGGGGTCTGCGCAGTGGAGTGGAGCGAGCATATGGAGGAGGCACTGGATGCAGGCGCCATCCGCGTGGATATCCGGCGGGGAGAGGGCGAGCACCAGAGGCGCATTACCGTCACTGGAGGGG
>ERZ824488.790-NODE-790-length-39399-cov-8.072845_pt1 | contig 39399 bp, 35 predicted proteins | sample MGYA00519936_ERZ824488 | MGnify/ENA primary metagenome ERZ824488 (study PRJEB31778, sample SAMEA3449153) | human gut metagenome | biome: human gut; feature: human-associated habitat; material: faeces | place: United Kingdom | collected 2010/2012 ... | reverse complement strand
TAGAAAGAAATACTTTACCAACTAATTTAAAGTTCTATACAACAAGTGATCATAAGAGTGAATTACATAAGTATTATTCATTTTTGGAAACAACAAATCAAACTGAAACACTAACTATATATTGGTACTGGAATCCATATATAAGTGATGAGGAAGATAATAAATTTATAAATATATCTAATTTAGAAGCAAATATAAGGGTGAGCGCAGTTCAAATAAGTGAATATGCAATGATGAAGAAAGGGTATAGTAATAACTCGAGTGCAAATGGCGGAACAGAATTTTGGAATAATACATATAGACCATATATAAGAACAATTAATTTTGGGAATGATTTAAGTAATTTACCAAGTGAGTGTACTGAAGAAAACTTATGTTGGGATATATCAAATAGTTCAAGTCAAAACAAAAAAGTATATGGTTATTTAATAGATAGTGGTCTTACAATAGATGAAACTGATACATCAACTAGTGCTACAACAACTAAAACATTATATAATTTATATATAGTAAGTGAAGCACCAATATTTGCATCATTTAGTTGTTCATCTATGTTTAGTAAGTTTAATAATTTAATACAAATTAATTTTAATAATAATTTTAATACATCAAAAGTAACAGATATGAGTGATATGTTTCGTAACTGTTCATCCTTAACAAGTTTAGATTTAAGTAGTTTCAATACATCAAGTGTAACAAATATGGATTATATGTTTAATAATTGTTCATCCTTAACAAGTTTAGATTTAAGTGGTTTTAATACATCCAAAGTAACACATATGAGTGGTATGTTTAAAGGCTGTTCATCCTTAACAAGTTTAGACTTAAGTAATTTTAATACATCGAATGTAACATATATGAGTTATATGTTTAATAATTGTTCATCCTTAACAAGTTTAGATTTAAGTAATTTTGATACTTCAAATGTAGCAAATATGAGCTATATTTTTTATAAATGTTCATCCTTAGCAAGATTGGATTTAAGTGGATTTAATACTTCGAATGTAACAAATATGGATTCTATGTTTTCTTCTTGTTCATCCTTAACAAGTTTAGATGTAAGTAATTTTGATACATCAAAAGTGACAAATATGTGGAATATGTTTAATGAATGCACAACATTAACAAAACTAGACTTAAGTAGTTTTAATACATCAAGTGTAACAAATATGTTGGCTATGTTTTCTGAATGTTCGTCCTTAACAAATTTAGATTTAAGTAGTTTTAATACATCAAAAGTAACAACTATGATTCGTATGTTTCAAAATTGTTCCTCGTTAACGATTCTAGATTTAAGTAGCTTTAATACTTTAAACGTAACAAGTATGGAACAAATGTTTATTGGTTGTTCAAAACTTCAAACACAAATAAATATAATGAATGCAGGTATAACAAATTATGTTCAAATGTTTAGTGGTGCAGCAACTGATCGTAATGCCAAAATAACAGTTAATTATATTGCTGCTGCAAGTACATTAGTAGATAATATGATTGCAACTAAATCATCTAATAGTAATGTTGTAAAAGGAATAGAACTATAAAAATAAAGGTTTTTCTAATTAAAAGCCTTTTTTTTTAACAAAAATTATGATATTATTATTATGGTGAGAAAAATGGAAGACATAATAAAAAGAATACACGACTATACCTTAGAAGACATAATGGGTAATTGTTTTAAAAGGTATGCAAAAGAAATAATCCAAAACAGAGCCTTACCAGATGTAAGAGACGGATTAAAACCTGTACAAAGAAGAATATTATATACAATGTATAAAGATCGTAATACCTATGATCATGAATATAGAAAATGTGCTAAAACTGTAGGTAACGTAATGGGTTCATACCATCCACACGGAGATTCATCAATATATGAAGCAATGGTTAGAATGAGTCAGTGGTGGAAAGCAAATGCAATATGTGTTGATATGCAAGGTAATAATGGTTCAATGGATGGCGATGGTGCAGCAGCAATGCGTTACACGGAAGCGCGCTTAGCTAAAATAAGTAATGAATATTTAAAAGATATTGAAAAAGGAACAGTTGTATGGAGTCCTAACTATGATGATACACTTGAAGAACCAACAGTATTACCTGTAAAGTTTCCAGCAATACTAGTAAATGGCGCAACGGGGATAAGTGCTGGATATGCAACAAATATACCACCACATAATTTAGGCGAAGTAATAGATGCAACAATTAAAAGAATTGATTCACCTAACTGTAGACTTGATACTATATTAGATATAGTAAAAGGACCAGATTTTCCAACCGGAGGAATTGTAGAAGGAAAAAAAGGAATCATTGATGCTTTTACAACAGGTAGAGGAAAAGTAATCGTTAAATCAAAATGTGAAATTGTTAAAGAAAAAGGTAAAAAACAAATAATAGTAACAGAAATACCATTTGATGTAAATAAAGCTCAATTAGTTAAAAAAATAGATGAAATAAGAATTGATAAAAAAGTTGATGGAATAACAGAAGTAAGAGATGAAACTGATAGAGATGGACTTAGAATCGCTATTGATCTAAAAAAAGAAGCTAATGAAGAAGTTATATTAAATTATTTACTTAAAAATACTGAATTACAAATAAGTTATGCTTATAATATGGTTGCAATTGTTAACAAAAGACCGATGACGCTTGGTATAATTGCAATATTAGATGCTTATATAAAACATTTAGAAGAAGTAATAACGAAAAGAACAGAATATGATTTAGAAAAAGCAAAACTAAGAATGCATATTGTTGAAGGATTAATTAAAGCATTAAGTATACTAGATGAAATTATAAAAACAATCAGAGCAAGTAAAAATAAAGAAGATGCAAAAATTAATTTGCAAAAAGAATATGATTTTACAGAATTACAGGCAGATGCTATTGTAACAATGCAATTATATAAATTAACAAATACCGATGTAACAGCACTTAAAGAAGAACATAATAATTTAAAAAACGCAATTGAAGAATATGAAAAAATATTAAATAATGAAGATGAATTAAAAGATGTAATGAAAAATGAATTAAAAGCAATCAAAAAAGAATATGCTGTACCTAGAAAAACAGAAATAAAAGATGAAATTACGGAAATAAAACTAGCAGCAACAGATATGATTGCTAAAGAAGATGTTATTGTTGTTATAACACACGATGGATACATTAAAAGAGTAAGTAGTAGAAGTTATTCAGCAAGTGACAATGAACCAACTTTAAAAGAAGGCGATTATGTAATTATGCTTGCTAATATGAATACTCTTGATGTATTACTATTATTTACTGATAAAGGAAATTATTTGTATTTGCCAGTTTATGAAGTACCAGATTTAAAATGGAAAGATTTAGGTAAACACATAAGTAATGTAATTAAAATAGATGAGGAAGAACATATAATAAATGCTTATCCAATATATGATTTTGACAAAACAAATGTAACAACATTTACAAAATTAGGAATGGTAAAGAGAAGCGTGTTAAAAGATTACAAAGTAAGTAGATACAATAAAAAAGTAAGTGCAATTAAATTAAAAGATAAAGATGAAGTTGTAAATGTATCAATAAATAATGGAACAGAAGTATTTATATCAACTAAATCTGGTAATGGATTATGGTATAGTGCCGATGAAATACCTGTATCAGGCGTAAAATCAAGCGGTGTAAAAGCTATAAACCTTAAAAATGATGAAGTAGTAAGTGCTTATACATTTGATAAAGATGAAGAATATTTAACTGTTATAACTGATAAAAGTACAGGAAAAAGAGTTAAATTAACAGAATTTGAAAAAACAACAAGAGGTAAAAAAGGTGTACTTATTATAAGAGATGTTAAAACAAATCCATATCATATATTAAAAACATTTATAGTAAATAAAGTAAATATAGGATATAAAGTTAAAAACGATATTGATTATATTAAACAAACGGAATTGCCGATAGTAGATAGATACTCATCTGGAACAAGTATTACTAAAGGAAAAATAATTGATGCTTTTACTGAAGCAACCTTGATAAAAAAAGAAGAAAATAATGTTAAAAAAGAAGAAAAACAAACTGATAAAAAAACAACAATTGAAGATATAGATAAAAAAATATATACAATTGATGATTTCTTAGAAACAATTGAATTTTTAGATTAGGAGTAAATATGAGATTATTATTAAAATTAAGTGGTGAATTACTTGGACAAAATGAATTATCATTTGAACAAGCATTAAAGTTAGCATATGTTTTAAAAGAATGTAAAAGTAAAGGAAATGAGATATGTATTGTTGTTGGTGGGGGCAATTTATGGCGAGGAAGAAGTCATAATGAAATGAATATTACCGATAGTGATACTATTGGAATGCTTGGAACCTGTATGAATGCTATATGTTTAAAAGCAGCATTAAAAGAAATAGGAGTTAAAGCAACAGTAATGTCAAGTATTAATCTAAAGTTTACGGAAGATTATATTACAAGTAGAGCTGAAGAATTAATAAAAGATGAAATAATAATATTAGCAGGTGGTTTAGGTGTTCCTGCCTTATCAACTGATACAACAGCTGCTGTAAGAGGTGCTGAACTAAAAGTTGATTATATTCTAAAAGGAACAAATGTAGATGGTGTTTATAGTAATGATCCTAAAATTGATAAATATGCTTTTAAATATGATAAAATATCTTATAGATTCGCTCTTGAAAACCATTTAAGAATAATGGATACATCAGCATTTGAAATATGTGAAAAGAATGATATTAAATTAATTATTTATAATGCTAATGATTTAAATAATATCATAAAAGTATGTAATGGGGAGACTATTGGAACAATAGTAGAGAAATATGAATAAAAAAGGATTTACTTTAGTAGAATTACTAGCCGTTTTAATTGTCCTAGCTATACTTGCAACTATTGCTACAACAACGATCATAAAACAAGTAAAAGAATCAAAAAAAACATTAAACGAAGCTCAAAAGAGTATTGTAAAAGCATCAGCAATTGAATATGCTACGAAAAAAGGATTATTTAAACAAGAAGGAAATACTTATAATATATGTTTGAAAGACTTGGAAAAAGAAGCATTAATTGATAAAAATATTGTAAATTCTTTAAACAAAAATAAAAATTATTATCTAAAATTAACTGTTGAATGTGATAATATTTGTTCATTTAAAGCACAAGATATAATAGAATATAAAGATAATGAAATAAACTGTAATTAAATGTCATAAATTATGACATTTTTTTATCAACAAAATAGGAAAAAATCATATAATTAAATAGGTGATGATATGGCAAAAAAGGAAGAATTTAAAGAATTTGTAAAGAAAAATCCAAGCCTAATTAATTATGTAAACAATAACGAAATGACCTGGCAAAAGTTTTACGAAATGTATGATATGTATGGGGAAAATGATAATGTTTGGGATAAATATATAAATGCAAGAACTTTAGAAAATATAGGTGCTGAAGGAGCTGGTTTAGGATTAGCTGAAGCTTTTAAATGGTTTAAAAATATTGATCTAGATAGTGTACAAAGTGGTGTTACTAATCTTCAAAAAGTTGTAGATATTATTCAAGATTTTGGACATAAAAATACTAAAAAAGAAGATTATAAACCAAGACCATTATATAAACACTTTGATGATTAATGTATATAAACACACAATTTAAATTAAAAAATAATCCTAAATATATTGATTTCTTGCACCATAATTCTTATTGGTATAAAAAATTAAATCGAAACTCTAAAAACTTTACGGAATTTGAAAATGATGTTAAAGATAAAATGCAACTTCGAATAACTGATAAAATAAGTGAAGTAGCAAGCGCAATAGATATGTTAACTACATTTTTAAGTAAAATGAAATAACTATTGTATATAGTTATTTTTATGTTAGAATTACTAGACAGTATAAGATATATTAGGTATAATTAAAATGGTGATATAAATGCGAATAATAAGTGGAAAATATAAAGGAAGAGTTTTAAAAGAACATAATATAGAAGGAACAAGACCTACAATGGATAGAATAAAAGAATCCTTATTTGCAATGATTCAAACAAAATTACCAAATAGTATATGTTTGGATTTATTCTGTGGAAGCGGAAGCCTTGGTATTGAAGCTTTGAGTAATAATGCTAAAGAATGTTACTTTGTAGATAATAATAAGAAAATAATCGAAATACTTAAAAAAAATACTTTTGATATCGAGGGCGTTAAAATAATAAATGAAGATTATACAAAAGCACTTCATAATTTTAAAATAAAATTTGACATTATATTTCTTGATCCACCATATGATATGCATCTTATAAATAAAGCAATTGAAATAATTGAAAAAGAAAATTTGTTAAATGAAAATGGATTAATAGTATGTGAATATAGAACAGAAGAAATAAAAGCTAATTATAGTCTATATAAAGAAAAAAAGTATGGCGATAAATACATAAAAATATATATAAATAATCAAGGTATGAATGATAGTAAAAAAATATGAAAAAAATAATATTTTGATTGTTTTAAAATCAAAAGAAGGTTTAAAATGCCTTCTTTTTTAATGTATTAAATAAGAAAAAATAAAAATATTTAAAATAAAAAAGTAAATCAGTAAAAAAAATCGTATAGTATAATTGGGAGGGAAAAATGAGTAAATATCCATTTGTAAAACAAGAAGAACAAAAAGATTGCGCATCCTCGTGTATTTTAATGATTTTAAAATATTACGGAGCATATGTAAGTATGGAAGAATTAAGAGATGAAACGAAAACCAATAAAAACGGCGTTAATATATATGACTTAGTAGAAACTCTTAAAAAATATGGTTTTGATGCCGAAGCTTTAAAAGGAAGTATTGATGAATTAAAAAATGAAGATATAACTTTTCCTTTTATAAGCCATATGAAAACAAATAACGGACATTTTATAGTTGTATATGAAATAAATTATAAGAAAAATAAAATGGTAATTGGTGACCCGGGTACAAAATTAAAGACAATTACAATTAATGAGTTTTTAAATGAATGGAATAATATAATTATAAAAGTTGAAAGAACAAGAAAACTTCCATATAGATGCGAAAAAATAAGTGTAAAAGATTATGTCATACATTATATCCAAAATCAAAAATCTAGCATTGTAACGATATGTTTATTTTCTTTCACAATGACAATCTTTACAATTATTACAACATATTACTTTCAGTTTATCATAGATGGAATAAATAAAAATAAAACAAACAGTTACTTTTTATTACTATTTATTATATTTTTATCATTAGGAATAGTAAAAGAAATAACAAATTTTATGAAAAATAAAGTATATAATTATGTAAAATATAATCTTGATGTTGAAATGAATTACGATGTATATAAAAAAATCATTTATTTACCCTTCAAATATTATGCTGATAGAAGTATAGGTGATATTTTATCAAGAATAAATAATTTAAATACAACTAAAAACTTTATATATGATATCATTTTAAATTGTATATTAGGAACTATAATAAGTATAGTCGCGCTTATATTATTAATAGCAACCAATAAAGATTTAACATTACTTGCAATAATAAATATAGGACTTTATGGATTGTTAACATTTATATTTAATCATTATTTTAAAGAAAAAATAGTTGAACTGCAAAGCATTAAATCCAGTGAATTAAGCTATTTAACAGAAACAGTAACTGCATATAATACGGTAAAAGGAATAAATCTTTATAAATATGTACTTAAAAATTATAAAAACAAATTAAGAGAATTAAGTTATAAATATTTGAATTTGAGTGACGTTAAAGAAATAGAACAATTATTTAAAAATCTAATAAGTGTAGTATTTAATATATTAATACTATATTTAGGAGCAGGAATGATAAAAAATAAAGAACTAACAATAGGAGGTTTAATTACATTTAACTATTTATATGGTTATATGTTAGAACCTTTAAAGACAATAATTGATTCCAATATAAATATAAACGAAATGAAATCAGCAATAAAAAGAATAATAGATCTTTACTATTATGAAGATGATGATGTTAATGGTAAAATAACTAAAGGAAATATTAAAATAACTAATCTTAACTTTTCTTATGATTATAAGAATATTTTAAAAAATATTAATTTAGAAATTAAAAATAATCAAAAAATAATAGTAGTAGGAGAAAGTGGATCTGGAAAAAGTACATTATTTAAATTATTAATGAAATACTATAAGGTAGGAGTTAATCAAATAAAAATTGATGGAATAGACATAAATAATATCAGTAATAATGAAATAAATAATAAAATAAGTTATATATCACAAAATGAAAATCTTTTTACAACAACTTTATATGAAAACTTGAAACTTGATAGTAATATAGTAGATGAAGAAATAGAAAAAGTTGTAAATGATGTAAGCGTTAATGAGATAATGAAAGAAAACGGATATAAAATGCTAATTGAAGAAAATGGATTCAATCTTTCAGGTGGTGAAAAAATGCGAATTGTTTTAGCCCGTACGTTACTTAGAAAAGCAAATATTATCATAATTGATGAAGGATTAAGTGCTGTTGATATAAACTTAGAAAGAAAAATCCTCAAAAATATTTTAAAAACAAATGCAACAATAATATTTATATCACATCGATTAGATAATATGGATTTATTTGATAGGATGATAGAAATGAAGAAAGGAAAAATAATAAAAGATGTTTCCACGCATAATACAAAACAAAAAAATAATTAATTATTGGCTAGTATTTATATTATTACTTATATTTCTAATTTTAATTGTTTTATTAAAAAAATATGATGATGAATTAAATTATGTTGGATTAAATGAAAACAATAAAACAAAAATACTAATTAAAGAAGAAGATATAGTAAACCTTCCTAAAAAAGTAATATATCAAAATAAAACATATGATTATGAAATAGAAGATGTAAGTGATGATTATTATATGGATAATAATATCAATTACAAAATGCTAACAATAAAAGGCGATTATAAGACAGAAGATAAAATAATTAATCTAAAATTTATAAAAGGAAAAACACAAATATTAATGCAAATCATAAAAATGATAAAAGGAGGAACAGTATGATTGAATTAAGAGAAAATGAAATGAAACAAATAACAGGAGGGGGTCTATCGTTTGGAACAATAATCGGAATAGGCTCATTTATAACTTTTCTAATAGGACTTGTTGATGGATATATAAGGCCATTAACCTGTAGGGGGTAAATATGAAAAAAATAAGTAAAAATGAAATGCAAATGATATGTGGAGGAGCATTAAGCTGGAATGGTAGTATTTTGAACTCATTCATTAGATATGTAAATGTTTTTTTTGAAATAGGACAAGCATTTGGATCGGCAATTAGAAGAAAAATAAGTAATGCATATTGTAAAATATAGAAAAAATGTAAACTAAAGTGTCAAAATAGAAAAATATAAATAAAAATATTAAAAATAAATAAAAATAATAAAAATAAATAAAACTTTATAAAAATAAAGGAATAAGTAGTACGATCGCACCAATCGGAATTGATGTCTATCAAGTAATTATGAAAAAATTACGTAGTAGAAACTAAACTTCATAAATAAATCCTCATAATTATATAAAAAAATTAAAATAACATTTGAAATATAAAACAATATGTGTTAAAATTATTATAGAGAAATTAGGAGGATAGTAAATGGGTATAAATATAAAAAAAATATTTTCAACAACTGATGAAAGCAATAAAATGACAGCTGAATCTGTTGACGAATATTACAATGTTACTGAAGATGAAGCTTTAGAGACCAATGATGGTAAAACGAAGATGATTCTAGTTGAACCAAGGGCATATTCGGAATCAGTACAGATAAGTGATTATTTAAAGATGCGTAATAGTGTAGTTGTTAATTTACAAAGAGTTACCGCAGATCAAGGAAAGAGAATTGTTGACTTTTTGAGCGGGACAATCTACGCAATTGGCGGAGATATGCAAAAAATTGGAAACGGAATTTTCTTATGTACACCAAGAAATATGAATGTTGAAGGAAAAATAACTGAGGATAAAGACGAAAATAAAGATGAAATAGAAACCGAATGGTAAGGTGATTTGAATGAAAGGATTTAGTCATTCACAAGACGGATATAACATCGAAGAGGTAAATAGATTTTTAGATAAAGTAATAAGAAAAGTCGAAGAAATGATGACTGAAAATAAGCAAAAAGAAGCAAAAATTGCAGAGTTACAAAAATCCCTTAGTGAAATAGATAATGAAGATATAAAACAAAAAGTTCAAAAACTAAAGGAATATGAAAGTGTTGGTTCAAAAGAAGATATAATAGTATTGAAAACAAAGTTAGAGCAATATGAAAAAATGGAATCCACTTTGCAAAATGCTTTACTATATTCACAAAAAGCTTGTGATCAAATGAAGGAATCAGCATATAATGAAAGAGAAATTATTATTGAAGAAGCAAAAAAGAATGCTAATAGAATAATAAATGAAGCTTTATTAGAAGCAGAAAAAGCTGAAAGAGATGCAGCGATGATAAGAAGAAACGTTAATGTATTTAAGCATAAGTTGAAAGATATATTAGAAACACAACTTGATATTGTAAATGACATCGAAAAAATAGAGTTATAAAGGAATTACTATGATAATTTTTTTGATAATTCTTTTAGGGCTTGCCCTATATGGTGTTGTTAAAAGTGCTGATCTTTTTGTAGATGCAATGTCATCACTTGCAAGCTATTTAAAAGTTCCAACTTTTATAATTGCATTAACAGTTGTAGCATTTGGAACAAGTTCACCAGAACTAGCAATATCTTTTACAAGTCAAATTGCAGGTAATGGTGTATTAACACTTTCAAACGTAATAGGCGCAAATATCGTAAATGTTTTATTAGTACTTGGTATTGCGGCAATGGTACATCCAATAAAAATAAAAGGAACAACTACAAAAAAAGAAATACCAATGCTAATATTAATAACAATGACATTTGCTGTACTATTTTGTGATTTGCAACTCTCAGACACAGCTTATGCTAATATCATTTCACGAAGTGATGGCATAATACTTGTTTTACTTTTCTGTTTATTCGTCTATTATTTAAAAGAAGTAATAAGTACACACAGACTAAAAGATACCGAATGTTCGGTTCCGAAGTTCAGTAAACCTATGACTATAGTATATGGTTTGATTGGCTTAGCTGTTTTGTTAGTTAACGCTGATCAAGTAGTTGAAATATCAAGTATTCTTGCTAAAGCAGTTGGAATATCAGATAAAGTAATAGGAATGGTTATAATTGGTATTGGAACATCTTTACCAGAATTAGTAACTTCAATTATTACTGTTAAAAAAGGTGATTTTGATTTTACAATCGAAAATATTGTTGGAACAAATATATTTAATATATGTATTGTTTTAGGATTACCGGTTCTTATATTTGGTGATATAATTGCTTATGGTTTTGGCTTAATTGATATGGGAGTGCTTGTATTATCAACAATTATTTTATATTTCTTTTCAAAATCCGAAAGAAGTATTTCCCGAATGGAAGGAATAATAATGATAATGATATTTGTTTTATATTATAGTTATGTTATATTTCTATAACGTATTGACAAAATAAATAAAACAAATTATAATAAACAATAAATCAAATGAAAAAGACGACATTAGGCTACTTAAATATTAGAGAGTTGAATAATGGTGAAAATCAACATTTAAGACTAATTGTGGATCACTTTGGATGAGCTTAAGGAAACTTAAGACGCTTAAAAAAGCGTTATGGAAATAAGATAAACAAAAGGATGGTACCGTCTTTATAGACTCCTTGTACCATTCTTTTTTGCTATATTAGGAGGGAATTATGAAATTATTTGAAGAACTAGAAAAAAAAGAAGTTAAATTAACTGAAGAAGAAACACTAGAATATTGGAAAAAAATTGATATACTAAACAAATGTATGGAAGAAAGAAAAGATGCTCCAAACTTTGTATTTTATGATGGACCAGCAACTGCTAATGGTTTTCCAGGACTTCATCATATGATTGGAAAATTCATAAAAGATACTTTTTGTAAGTATAAAAATATGAAGGGTTACCGTGTTGTTAGAAAAGTTGGATGGGATACTCATGGTTTACCTGTTGAATTGCAAGTTGAAAAAGAATTGGGTTTTAGTGGTAAAAAAGATATTGAAAAATATGGCATAAAAGAGTTTAATGAAAAATGCCGTGAAGCAGTACGAGCTAATGAAAAAGCATTTACCGATTTGACTGATAAAATGGGTCAATTTATTGATACTAAACATCCATATGTAACATATAATAATGATTACATTGAAACTGAATGGTGGATTTTAAAGAAATTCTTTGATGAAGGCTTATTTTATGAAGGCCATAAAATATTACCATATTGTACAAGATGTGGAACAGGTCTTGCTAGTCATGAAGTTGCACAAGGTTATAAAGATATAACGGTTGATACAGTAATTGTACCAATGAAAAGAAAAGATGAAGATACATACTTCTTAGTATGGACAACAACACCTTGGACTTTAATGAATAACGTAGCGCTTTGTGTTAATCCAAATGAGACATATATTAAAGCATCTAGTCAAGGATACAATTTTATTGTTGCTAAAGCTTTAGCGAATAACATATTAGGAAATGATTATGAAGTATTAGAAGAATACAAAGGAAAAGATCTTGAATTTGTTGAGTATGAACAATTATTACCATTTGTAAAACCTGATAAGAAAGCTTTCTTTGTAACTTGTGATGATTATGTAACAATGAGTGATGGAACAGGAATAGTACATATCGCGCCTGCTTTTGGCCAAGATGACTATAATGTTGGAAGAAAGTATAATTTACCAGTATTATGTTCTGTTGGTGAAGATGGCAAATATACCGAAGGCCCTTGGAAGGGAATGGTTGTCTTTGATGCTGATATTGAAATAATAAAATATCTAAAAACAAATGATAAATTATTCAAAAAAATTAAAATGACACATAGCTATCCACATTGTTGGAGATGCTCAACACCACTATTGTATTATGCTAAACCAAGTTATTATTTAAAAGTAACTGAATTAAAAGATAAAATAATTAGTGAAAATAATAAAGTAAATTGGTATCCTAAATTTGTTGGCGAAAAAAGATTTGGTAACTGGCTAGAAAATATGAATGATTGGGCAATATCAAGAACAAGATATTGGGGAACACCACTTCCATTATGGAAATGTGCTTGTGGTCATACTCATATGATTGGTTCAAGAGAAGAATTAAAAGAACTTGCAGTTGAAAAAATCGATACAATTGAACTTCATAGACCATTTGTTGATGAAATCCATATTAGATGTCCAAAATGTAATGGTTTAATGTCAAGAACACCAGAAGTAATAGATTGTTGGTTTGATTCAGGATCAATGCCATTCGCACAATACCATTACCCATTTGAGAATTTAAAATTATTTGAAGAACAATTCCCAGCTGATTTTATAGCAGAAGGAATAGATCAGACAAGAGGTTGGTTCTATGTTTTACTTGTAATATCAACATTTGTAATGGGAAAGGCACCTTATAAAAATGTTTTGGTTAATGAACTTTTACTTGATGCAAACGGTGTTAAGATGAGTAAATCAAAAGGAAATATTGTTGAGCCATTTACAACAATGGAAAAATACGGCGCTGATGCTGTAAGATTTTATATTCCATATGCATCTCCAACCTGGACACCACTTAAGTTTGATTATAAAGGTATAACAGAAGTAATATCTAAGTTCTTTAATACTTTAAAAAATACTTATAATTTCTTTGCAATTTATGCTTGCGCAGATAATATTGATCCAAGAACATTTGAAGTTGAATATGAAAAGAGAGCAGAAATAGATAAATGGTTATTGTCAAAATATGAAAAATTAGTGAAATATGTGACTGAAAGTTATGAAGCATATGATTTAAATAAAGTAACTAAAGCTTTAACAGAATTCGTAAGTGAAGATTTATCAAATTGGTATATAAGAAGAAATAGAAGAAGATTTTGGAGTAGTACACTTGATACTGATAAAATGGCTGTATATAAAACAACGTATGAAGTTCTTCTTGGCTTAACTAAATTACTTGCGCCTATTTCACCTTTTACAAGCGAAGAAATATACCGCAAATTAACTAATAAAGAATCTGTTCATTTAGAAATGTTCCCTGAATGCAATGAAAGTTTAATAAATGAACATATTGAAGAAAGAATGGATTTAGTTAGAACATTGGTTGGCCTTGGTAGAGAAGCCAGAGAAAATGCTAAAATTAAAGTAAGACAACCAATAAGTGAAGTTTTAATTGATGTAAAATATAAATCATTAATAGGCGATATGGTTGAATTGATCGAAGAAGAGTTAAATGTTAAAGAAGTTAAGTTTATTGATGATGCAAGTGAATATATGACATATGTTATTAAACCAAACTTTAAAGTAGCTGGACCAATATTTGGACCTAAAATTAAAGAGTTCGCGAATATGTTACAAGATTTTGATCCTAAAACTATAGATGGCACAAAAATTAAAATAGGTGATGATGAATTTACACTTTCAAGTGATTTAGTTGAAATTAAAGTTAATTCAAAAGAAGGATTTGATGTTTCAGCCGAAGATAACAAGTATATAATTCTTAATACTGTTTTAACAAAAGACTTAATTGATGAAGGATATGCTCGTGAAATTGTTTCCAAAGTTCAACAGGAAAGAAAAAATCAAAATTTAGATATTGTTGAAAGAATAAATTTATATTTTAGTGCGGACGATGAAATAAAAGAAGCAATTAAAAATTATAAAGAATATATTATGAATGAAACATTATCTCTTGATATAAAAGAAAAAGATAATATTAATGATAAGTTTGATATAAACGGTCATGAAGTATATCTTGAAATTGAAAGAAACTAAAATTAGTTTCTTTTAATTTGACGAAAATATAAAAATAATATACAATTAATATAGTTAAGGGGGAATAAAAAATGAAAGAATATTGTTCATATTGTAATAGAGAGTTTAATTTAGACACGAGCGAAATATCTAAGTTTGAAAGAAGAGATAATTTTGAACTCGAGGTAACTTGTCCGTATTGTCATAGAAGAATTAATTTATATGGTGAATCTAAAAGTAGGTATAATTTATCAGAAGATACACTTTTATCTGTATCTAAAATTAATGAAATTGAAAGAAAGCAAATCGAACTTTTAAGAGAATATGCAAAACTACAAAGAATGAAAGATAACTATATAAAACATGTTCAAAATACTAATAGTGTAGATGTAAGTAATTTGTGGCGCAAGACCGAGGAAATTGTACAAATTGGTCTTGATGAAGAAAATACAGAAGTAAGAAATTATAGAAGTAAAAGGCGTAGGTAAAAGCGTGCCTTTTTTTGTATAATTTTTTAACAACTTTGTCTTTACAATAATGTATAATTATGGTATTATTTATATGGCTTTTTCAAATAAGCACGATTTATTGATTTAAGCGTCTAGTGCTCATAATGAGTGATGCTTAAAGATGAGATAGTCGGAAGAAAAACAAAAGGAGGAAAGAATATGTCAGTAGTTTCAACTAATTTATTATTAGAAGCTGGAGTTCATTTTGGTCATCAAACAAAAAGATGGAATCCAAAAATGAAAGAATATATCTTTACTTCTCGTGATGATATTTATATTATCGATTTGCAAAAAACAGCAAAGAAAATTGATGAAGCATATGAAGCAATGAAAGCAATTGCTGCAAATGATGGAAAAGTTTTATTTGTTGGAACAAGAAAACAAGCTAGTGAAGCAATTCATGATGAAGCAGTAAGATCTAACTCTTATTATGTTACAGAAAGATGGTTAGGAGGAACATTAACAAACTTCAGAACTATTAGAAACAGAGTAAGACGCTTAGAACAAATTGAAGAAATGGAAAAGAATGGAACATTCGAAATACTACCTAAAAAAGAAGTTATTAAATTAAAGAAAGAATATGATAAATTAAATAAACTTCTATGTGGTATTAGAGAAATGAATAAGTTACCAAATGCTTTATTCATAGTTGATCCATCAAAAGAATTTAATGCAATTAACGAAGCAAGAAAATTAAATATTCCTGTATTCGGAATTGTTGATACTAACTGTGATCCTGATATGGTAGATTATGTAATACCTGCAAATGATGATGCAATCAGAGCAGTAAAATTAATCGTAAGTATTTTTGCAAATGCAATTTGCGAAGCACAAGGATTAGAAGTAGTAGAATTCACAGTTCCTTCAAAAGAAGAAGCTGAAAAAGATGCTAAAGAAGCAATGGAAGAATCACTAAGAAGTGATAGAGAATTAAATAATGCAAATAGAAAATTTAAACGCGAGAAAAAGAACTTCAAACCAGCAAAAGATGTAAAAAAAGAAGATAAAAAAGAAGTAAAAAAAGAAGAAACTAAAGCCAAAGTAGAAGTTAAAGAAGAAGTAAAAACTGTTAAAGAAACTAAAGAAGAAAAAGCCGCAGAAAGTTTAGAATCTAAAACAGTTGGTGAATTACGCGAAATGGCAAAAGAAAAAGAAATCAAAGGTTATTCAACTATGAAGAAGTCTGAATTAATCGATGCATTAAAATAGGAGGAAAGTCATGATAAGTGCAAGTTTAGTAAAAGAATTGCGTGAACTTACAGGAGCAGGAATGCTTGACTGTAAAAAAGCATTAGAAGCCTGTGAAGGCGATAAAGATAAAGCTGTTGACTGGCTACGTGAAAAAGGAATATCTAAGGCTGCCAAAAAAGCAAGTCGCATTGCGGCAGAAGGCCGTGCTGATATCTTGGTTGAAGGTAATTCCGCTGTAATCGTAGAAGTAAACTCAGAAACAGATTTCGTTGCAAAGAATGCTGAGTTCACAGGATTAGTAAATGATATTTTAACAAGTATTATGAATGGCAATCCAGAAACTGTAGAAGATGCATTAAAATTGACAGTTAATGGTGAAACAGTTGAAGATTTAATAATCAATAAAACTGCAAAGATTGGAGAAAAATTATCTCTAAGAAGATTCGCTAAATTAACTAAATGCGATAATGAAGTATTCGGTAGTTATATTCACGGAGGAAGAATAGCTGTATTAACAGTTCTTGAGGGAACAAATGAAGAAGTAGCAAAACACGTATCAATGCAAGCTGCATCAATGCGTCCAAGTTATGTTAGAATTAGTGATGTTCCTGAAGAAGTAGTAGCTCGTGAAGCTGAAGTATTAAAAGAACAAGCAATGAATGAAGGAAAACCTGCTGAAATTGCTGAAAAAATGGTTCAAGGAAGACTTCAAAAGTTTTATAAAGAGATTTGTTTAGAAGAACAAGAATTTATTTTAGATGGAGATATCAATGTAAAAACATATGTTAAAAACAATGGTGGCTCTATTAAAGAAATGGTTCGTTATGAAGTAGGCGAAGGAATGGAAAAAAGAGAAGAAAACTTTGCTGAAGAAGTAGCAAAACAAATTAATGGATAAAGTGTTCAATAGTGGACACTTTTTTCTTTTTTTTAAACAAAATCATTTATTTTTAATTAAAAATATAATATAATTAAAAAAGAAGGGTATGATAATATTATGAATATAATAGATGCAATAATAATTTTAATTATTTTAATGGGAACAGTAGTTGGCTTTAAAAATGGCGTTATAAGGCAAACGGTTTCATTAGTTGGTTTTTTACTTGTAATAATTCTTGCATTTATGCTAAAAAATCCATTATCACTTTGGATGTATGAACATTTGCCGTTCTTTAATTTTTGGGGAATTTTAAAAGGTGTAACAGTTATTAATATTCTTTTATATGAAGTAATTGCATTTTTGATTTTAGTTGCTGTATTTAGTATAATATTAAAATTAGTTTTATTTGCGGCTAAACTAATTGAAAAAATCTTAGAATTTACTGTTATTTTAGGTATTCCATCAAAAATACTAGGTGCCGTAGTTGGTGCAATCGAATATTTTTTCTTAGTATTTGTTGTTCTTTATGTAGTAAGTTTACCATTTTTTGATATAAAATCATTAAGAGATTCTAGATACGCGGTTAAAATACTTGAACATACACCAATACTATCAAATTATACATCAGAAGTAACTAAGACATTAAATGATTTTGTTGAATTAAAAGATAAATATGATAAAGCTAATAATTCTACTGAATTTAATAAAGAAGCTTTAGTTGTATTATTGGATTATAAAATAATTGATGTTAAATCAGTTGATAAGTTAGTAGAAAGGAATAAATTAAAAATAGAAGATATTGAAGAAATATTAAAGAATTATAGGTGATATTATGGTTAAATTAATTAAAACAGAAGAAGAATTCAATCGTGAAATAATGAATGATAAAGTTGTTGTAGATTTCTTTGCAAATTGGTGTGGACCTTGTAAAATGCTTGCACCTATTGTTGAAGAAGTTTCAAATGAACTAGAGAAAATAACATTTATCAAAGTTGATATTGATGAAATAGAATCATTACCAAGACAATTTGATATAATGAGTATACCTACATTGTTAGTTTTTGAAAAAGGTGAATTAATTAAAAGACATACAGGGTATATAGACAAAGATGAATTAGTGCAATTTATAAAATAAAGTTCTATCAATGATAGACTTTTTTTGTGCTTTTTGGTAAAATTGTTTTGGTGATATGAATGCAAAGATACTTTGTAAAAAATATAGAAAACGAAAGAGTAATATTTGAAAGTAGTGATATTCATCATATAAAAAATGTAATGCGAATGAATATAGATGAAATTATAGAATGTGTGTATAATGGTGAATTATATAAGGCTAAAATAGAATCACTTGATCCTTTAAACGTAAAAATCATTGAAAAAAAAGAAAGTCTAAAAACAAATAAACCATATACAATAATGATAATACCATTATTAATCGAACAAAAAATGGATTATATTTTGCAAAAATCAACTGAATTAGGTGTTGATGAAATCCATATATATGAAGCTGTTCGAAGTAAGATTAAATTAGATGGTGAAAAATATAATAAAAAAGTAAATAGATGGTCAAAGATCTGTAAAGAAGCAAGTGAACAATCTCATCGAACAAATATTCCACTAATTAAAGGACTATATAAATTAAAGGATTTGGAAAATGAAGAGGGATTAAAAATTGTTTGTTCGACAAAACTCGCTAAAAGTTTCAAAAACACTTTGAAAAATGATTTTAATTGTGGTAAAATAAATATAGTAGTCGGTCCCGAAGGAGGACTTGATCCAAAAGAAGAAGAAAAATTAGTTTCTTTTGGTTACTTAAGAACAAGCCTAGGGCCAACCATTTTGCGCGCCGAAACGGCTCCTTTGTGCGTTCTTAGTTATATTAATTATGAGTTTATGGAGTGAAAAAATGGATAAGATATTGATAGTTTTAGTAATTTTACTAATAGTTGCGGTTTTAGTTTTGATAGGCATAACTATTTTTGGAAAGAAAAAGAATAAGGAAAAAATAGAAAATGTTGTAATTAAAGAAGATTTAAAAGAAGAACCTTTGAAGGAAGAACCTTTAAAAATAGAAGAACCAGTTATAAATCTTGATGTAATTGAACCCGTTCAAGAAATAAAGGAAGAGCCTGAACTAGAACAAACAAGAGAACAAACAGAAGTAATTGAAATCATTTCTTCAATGCAAGAAAAGGCTAAAGATTTAACTGAAAAAGTTGCTGATTATGAAGACGAACAAGAAGAAAATGCAATTATAAGTTATACAGAGTTACTTAATGCTGTAAAGGCTAAAAAAGAGGTGCAAGAAGAACTTGACTTTGATGCTCAAAATAAAGTAAAACCTGTAGATGTAAAAAGCGAAGTAAGATATGCAGAAGAAAAAAAGATAGATGAAAAACAGTTTGAAAGACCATATGATGATTCAAGAAAGTTTCATAAAACGGAAGCTATTTCACCACTTGGTAGAATAAATCGTGAACCATCAGAAGAAAGTTACAAAACAAAAGCACCTGATGTACAAGATGAAGATTTTTTAAAGTCATTAAAAGATTTTAGAAGCAACCTATAAATTATAGGTTTTTTTCTTAACCTGTGTTATAATAATTATTTAAAAGGGAGGAATAGTATGAAGTTTTATGTATGTAATTTAGGATGCAAAGTAAATACATATGAATCAAATATAATGACAGAAAGTTTAATAAGAAATGGTTTAACTTTAACTGAACCAGAAAATGCTGATATTGTTATTGTTAATACTTGTTCAGTAACGGATGTTGCTTTAAAAAAATCTTTAAAAATGATTAGAAGATTCAAAGATAAAATTGTTGCTGTTGTTGGATGTACAAGTCAGATAAGACCAGATCTTGTTAAAGATATGGATAATGTTAAAATTGTACTTGGTAATGCTAATAAAAGTAAAATATATGATTATATTAAAGAATATTTAGAAAATCAAATACAAATAATTGATATTAAAGAATTAAATAATATTCCATTTGAAAATATGATGCTAGAAAATTTTGATCAAACAAGAGCATTTGTAAAAGTAGAAGATGGCTGTGAAAATTTTTGTTCTTATTGCATAATTCCATATACAAGAGGAAGTGTTCGTTCACGCGATATTGCAAGTATTCTTGAAGAGGTTAAACATTTAGTTAATAATGGTCATAAAGAAATTGTTTTAACAGGTATTCATACAGGTCACTATAATTGTGCCGGAAAAAGACTTGCTTATTTATTGGATTTAATATGTGATATTAAAGAAGTTGAAAGAGTAAGAATATCATCAATTGAAATAACAGAATTAGATGATGAGTTTTTAGAGGTTTTAAAAAATAATCCAAAAATAGTTAATCATATTCATATACCTTTACAAACAGGATGTGATAAAGTTTTAAAAGATATGAATCGAAAATATGATATGGCTTATTTTTATGATAAGATAAAAACAATTAAACAAATAAGACCAAATATGAATATAACAACTGATGTAATTGTAGGCTTTCCAACAGAAACAGAAGAAGACTTTAAAGAAACTCTTGAAAATATAAAAAAATTAGCATTTGGTAAGGTTCATGTTTTTCCGTATTCAAAAAGAGAAGGTACACCATCTGCTGAATTAAAGGATTTAAGCCCAGAAATTAAAAAGCAAAGAGCGCATACATTATTAGAATTATCAAAAGAACTAGAACAAAACTTTTTAGATAAACATATAGGAAAAGAAGTACGATTTTTACCGGAAGTATTTAAAGATAATTACTTAGTAGGTCATACAGATGATTATGTTTTAGTTAAATGTAAAGGAAGTAGTTCTAATCTTCATAAAATAATTAAAACAAAAATTACTTCAACTAAATATCCTTATTGTATAGGGGAAGATTATGAATAATTATGTCAAAGGTATATATAAAAAAACAATCTATCAATCAGATAAAGGTTATACTATTGGGTTAATTAAAGTAAAAGAAACAAATGATGAAGAGGTAGAAGAATATACTGGTAAATCTATTACAATAACAGGTTATTTTGATGATTTAAAAGAAGATGAAAACTATATATTTTATGGTGATGCTATTGAACACCCAAAATATGGTTTTCAGTTTGATTCAAAAAAATATGAAAAAATAATGCCAAATGATAAAGAAGGAATTATAACTTTTTTATCAAGTGATTTATTTCCGAAAGTTGGTGAAAAACTTGCAACTGCTATCGTTGATCATTTAGGATTGGATGCTATTAACAAGATAATAAATAATGTAGAAGTATTATATGGTATTCCTAAGTTATCGGTGGAACGCGCTAATCAAATATATGAAATATTAAAAAATAATACAGAATCACACGAAGATGTTGTATATTTATGTGATTTAGGCTTTAATATGAAAGATGCTTTAAGTATATATCACGAATATAAGGCTAATACAATTAATGTTATAGAAAATGATATATATAGCATAATAAATGATGAAATAACTTTTACAAAAGTTGATTTTTTAAGAAATAGACTTCATATAAGAGATGATGATATAAGAAGAGTTAAAGCTTGCACATTTTATATAATTAATGAACTAATATATGAAACAGGTAATACATATCTTGATAAGGAAAGTATTATTAAAGAAACACAAAACTATTTAAATATAGAATTTGCTGAAAGTGAATTTGATCAAATATTTGAAGAATTACAAGATGAAGATAAAATTGAAATAGTTGATGAAATGTACTATTTAAAAGATATGTATTTAAGAGAAGAAGACATTGTAAGAAAACTAAAAAAAATAAAAATGAATTCTAAAACAGTTTATAAAAAATTAGATAAAGAAATTGAAAACTTGGAAATGGAAAATGGTATTTCTTATAATGAACTTCAAAAAGAAGCAATTAAAAAGGCTTTAGAGAAGAATTTACTAATTATAACTGGTGGACCAGGAACAGGTAAAACAACAATTATAAAAGCAATTGTTGCCCTTTATAAAAGATTAAATAAATTATCATATGATGCTTTAATTCATGATCTTGCTTTACTTGCGCCTACTGGTAGAGCTAGTAAGAGAATGAGTGAAACAACTTTATATCCGGCTTCAACAATTCATAGATTTTTAAAATGGAATAAAGAAAATAATACTTTTGCTGTTTGTGAAAATAATAAAGATAAAAGTAAACTTATTATAGTTGATGAATCAAGTATGATTGATATTAATCTATTTAGTAGTTTACTTAGAGGATTAACTAGTAATATTAAATTAATTCTTGTTGGTGATTATGATCAATTACCATCAGTTGGTCCTGGCCTTATTTTGAAAGATTTGATTGAAAGTGGTAAGATAGAAACTATTAAACTTGAGTATCTTTATAGACAAGATAAATCATCTTATATTAATATTTTAGCAAAAGAAATTAAAGAAAATAATTTATCAGAAGATTCCTTTAAAGATTATACTGATTATCGCTTTTTAAAGTGTAATTCACCATATATAACGGAATCAATTAGAAATATTTGTATTGATCTTATAAAACACGGATATGATTATAAAAGAGTTCAAGTTATGGCTCCAATGTATAAGGGTGAAAATGGTATTGATAATTTAAATGCAACACTGCAGGAAGTTTTTAATCCTAAAAGTGATGATAAAAAAGAAATTAAAATATCAAATATAATATATAGAGTAAATGATAAAATACTAGAACTTGTAAATATGCCAGATGAAAATGTTTTTAATGGTGATATAGGAATATTAAAAGATATTGTTCATCCACCTTTTAGTGCTTCGGGTAAAACAGAAATATATGTTGATTTTGATGGGAATGTTGTTAAATATTTGCCGAAAGATTTAATTAAAATTAAACATGGATTCGCGATTTCAATTCATAAATCTCAAGGTGGAGAATTTGAATTTGTTATAATTCCAATAATAAAAAACTATAATAGAATGTTATATAGAAAATTAGTTTATACTGGAATAACACGTGCTAAAAAGAAATTAGTTTTATTGGGTGATCCGGAAGCTTTACAAATAGCAGCGTCATCAAATTATGGAACAGAAAGAAAAACTAATTTAAAAAATTTAATTATTGAATGTTTTGAATAAAAAATAAATATTTATCCATAATAATAATGTACCAATAAGGTACTACATTTTTTGGAGGATGAATATATGAAAATGATGAAAAGTTTGATGCTTATGATGGTAGGCGGAGCATCAGTACTAGCATATCAGAAGTATAAAGAACCACTTATGAATAAAATGAATGCAATGCTAGATCAAAAAATGTAATTTAGAAAAATCCCTTTTTTAAGGGATTTTTTGTACTATTTAGTAATTAAAAAAATATAATATATTGTACATATTGTACACGAAAGCTCGTATGGTTACGGCTTTCTTTTAAAATGACATTTTTTTTATTGTTTATGTTTTATAATTGTTTTGGTGATTAAATGAAAATATATGTTGATGTTGTTTTGTTTATTAATTTTTCGTTTGATCTATTAATACTCCTTTCTACATCAATTGTTTTAAAGAGAAAAACAAGTTTTAATAGATTGTTGTTTGGAGCATTTATAGGAAGTCTTAGTATTCTATTTTTGTTTATTAAAATAACAAGTTTTCAATTATTTTTACTTAAAATTATAATAAGTATAATAATGGTATTAATAAGTTTTGGTTTTAAAAGCGTAAAATACTTTTTAAAAAATATGTTGTTCTTATATACGATAAGTATTATTTTAGGAGGTTTTTTATATTACCTAAGCTGCGCGTTTTCTTATAAAAATACTGGTTTAGTATTTTATTTTAAGGGTTTAAGTATCAATTATATATTTTTACTTATTTCATCACCAATTATTATATATATTTATATAAAAGAAACAAGGTCATTAAAACAAATAACTAATAATATATATAAAATAAAATTAGAAATTGATAACAAAACATATGATTTAAATGGGTTTAAAGATACTGGTAATAATTTAAAAGATCCATATTTTTCTAAACCAATAATATTAGTAAATAGAAAACTTAATTTTAAAAATTTTATAGTTGTTCCTTATAGTACAGCTTCTGGTGAAAGTGCTTTAAAATGTACTCAAGGTAAAGTAATATACAAAAATAGAACATATGATGTATATGTAGGTATTATAGATTCATTATGTATTGATGGAGTTGATTGTTTATTAAATAATAAAATGGAGGGAATATGCTAAAAAAAATAATAAACATAATATTAAAAATATTTAAAAAAGAAGGAATCTATTTTGTTGGAAGTACTGATAAATTACCAGAGCCTTTATCGAGGGCTGAGGAAGAAAGACTTGTCCTTTTAAATATGGAGGGTAATAATGATGCTAAGAGTAAACTTATTGAACATAATTTAAGGCTAGTTGTGTTTTTATCAAAAAAGTATGAAAATACAGGTGTTGATTTAGAAGATCTTGTAAGTATTGGAACGATTGGTTTAATTAAGGGCGTTAATACATATAAGCTTGATAAAAATATAAAACTTGCTACCTATGCATCAAGATGTATTGATAATGAAATATTAATGTATTTAAGAAAAAATAAGAGGAGAAAAGGTGAAATTAGTTTAGAAGATAGTTTAAGTTATGATGCTGAGGGAAATGAACTTCATCTTGAAGATGTTATTGGAACTGATAGTGATATTGTTACTAAAGGAATTGAAGATGAAAATGATCGCAAAGCTCTTTATGAAGAAATTGCAAAATTAAAGGGAAGAGATAAAAAAATAATGATTTTAAGATATGGTTTATTTGGTAATAAGGAAATGACACAAAAAGATGTTGCTGAGCTACTTAATATAAGTCAATCATATATATCGAGAATAGAAAAGAAAATAATAAAAAGGCTAAAAGTTATAAGTAAGATTTAGCCTTTTCTTTGGATCCCAAACATACTACCAATTATATTGGAAACAATAATAATTAGATAAAAAATAACACTTTTAAAATTAAAAATAAAGCCAAATATTAGATTGAATATTATAAGTAATACAATAATTATTAAACTCAATTTTAATCCTTCTAACCATCCGTTTTTGAGAGATTTTTTCCCGTTTATAAATCCTGTTATGAATGAACATAGAAGTAAAATGATAAATTCAATTATTGTATAAATGTTATAACTATATAATTCTACATAATTAAGTAGAGTGTTTAAAAATGTAAGAACTAACGTTATACCTAAACCGATTCCTATAGAAATACCTATTTTTTTTAAATAATTCATAATTTCACCTATTAAAATATATGTTAATAAAAATAATTAATACCATTTATAAAATAACTATTGATTAATAAAAAAAAATATGGTAACATATGTATATATTCAAGAAGACGGAAAAAGTAGTAATAAGGAAAGTTTTATAGAAAGTTGATGGTTGATGGAAATCAATAAATAGCGCTTATGAACTTGTTTTCTAGATTGAATCGCTGAAAGAGCGTTAAAATTATAGAGAAGCATAGCATTATGAAATAAGGTGGTACCGCGGTAATAATCGTCCTTATATTGTAGTGCTTTTTATAGTAAGGAGAAAAATTATGTATAATCATGAACAATTAGAAAAAAAATGGCAAGAATATTGGGAAAAGAATAAGACATTTAAAACAGATATTTATGATTTTTCAAAACCAAAATATTATTGCTTAGATATGTTTCCATATCCTTCTGGTGAGGGTTTACACGTAGGACATCCAGAAGGCTATACTGCAACTGATATAGTCGCGCGTATGAAGAGAATGCAAGGCTTTAATGTTCTTCATCCAATGGGATTTGATTCGTTTGGTTTACCTGCTGAACAATATGCTATAAAAACAGGCAATCATCCAGGTGAGTTTACTCAAAAAAATATTGAACATTTTACTAAACAGATGAAAGCACTTGGTTTATCTTATGATTGGGATAGAGCTATTTCAACTAGTGATCCATCGTATTATAAATGGACGCAATGGATTTTTAAACAAATGTATTTAAAGGGTTTAGCTGAATGTACCTATATGCCAGTAAATTGGTGTGAAGAACTTGGTACAGTCCTTGCAAATGATGAAATAATTGATGGCAAATCTGAAAGGGGAGGCTTTCCTGTTGTTCGAAAAAATATGAGACAATGGGTAATGAAAATGCCTAAATATGCAGAAAAATTACTTAATGGTTTGAATGAAGTTGATTGGCCAGAATCTACAAAGGAAATGCAAAGAAATTGGATTGGCAAATCGATTGGTGCTGAGGTTAAGTTTAAGGTAAGTGATACTGATTATGAGTTCACAGTATTTACAACAAGGTGTGATACTTTGTTTGGTGCTACATATTGTGTTTTGTCACCAGAACATGAACTTATTGATAAGATTACAACTGATGATAAGAAAGAAGAAGTTGCAAATTATAAGAGAGAATGTGCTTTAAAGTCTGATCTAGAAAGAACGGATTTAAATAAAGACAAAACAGGTGTATTTACTGGAGCTTATGCAATTAATCCTGTCACAAATAAAAAAATACCAATATGGATAAGTGATTATGTTTTAGTTTCTTATGGAACTGGAGCGATTATGGCTGTTCCAGCTCATGATGAGAGAGATTATGCTTTTGCTCGGAAGTTTAATCTTGATATAGTTCCGGTTTTAAAGGGTGGAAATATAGAGTTTGAAGCTTTTACTGGTGATGGTATTCATATTAATTCTGGCTTTTTAGATGGCTTAAACAAAGAAGATGCTATTAATAAGATGTTTACTTATTTAGAAGAAAATAATATTGGAACTAAAAAAGTAAATTATCGTTTAAGAGATTGGATCTTTGCACGTCAAAGATATTGGGGAGAACCTGTACCGATTGTTCATATGAATGATGGAACAGAGTACGTTTTAAAAGATGAAGAATTACCTTTAATATTACCGGCTATGGAAGATTATAAGGGTAAAAATGGTAAGCCACCTTTAGATAATGCAACTGCTTGGAAAAATGTAAATATTAATGGTGTTGATGGTGTGAGGGAAACTTGTACAATGCCTTCATCTGCGGCTTCAAGTTGGTATTATTTAAGATATATTGATCCAAATAATGATGAAGAGTTTGTTTCTAAAACTTTAGCTTCCCATTGGATGCCAGTTGATTTATATGTTGGTGGTGCTGAACATACAGTTGGTCATTTATTATATTCAAGATTTTGGAATCATTTCTTATATGATGAGGGTTATATAACAAATAAAGAACCTTTCAAAAAATTAGTTCATCAAGGTATGATATTGGGTGAAAATAATGAAAAAATGTCTAAATCAAGAGGTAATGTAATTAACCCTGATGATATTGTTAAAACATACGGCGCTGATAGCTTGAGATTATATGAAATGTTTATGGGACCAATTGAAGCTTCTAAGCCTTGGGATCCAAGTGGCGTGGAGGCTGCTAGAAAGTTTATTGAAAGAATATATAGATTATATACAGAAACTAACAAAATAAAAGACGAAAAAAATAGCAATTTGGATAAGATTTATAATCAAACTGTTAAGAAAGTAACAAATGATTATGAGAGTTTAAATATAAATACAGCTATTTCACAAATGATGATATTTATAAATGCTGTGTATAAAGAAGATGTATATCCTTTAGAGTATGCTAAAAATTTCTTAAAGTTAATTAATCCGATTATTCCTCATATAACAGAAGAACTATGGAGTTTACTTGGTGAAAAAGATACTATTGCTTATTCTAAATGGCCTGTATATGATGAGAGCAAAATAAAAGATGAAACTTATGAAATGGTTGTTCAAATAAATGGTAAAGTTAGGGGCAAAATTGCAGTTGATTCTAATTTAACTAATGAAGAAATGGCTCTGATTGCTAAAACAATTCCTAATGTAAAAAGTAATTTAGATGGTAAGGAAATTGTAAAGGTAATTACTGTTCCTAAAAAGTTAGTTAATATAGTTGTAAAATAAACATATAGGTTAAACTTATATGTTTTTTAATTTTAAATTAAGGAATAATTATTGAAATATTAATAAAAAAATTTTGTATTTAAAATTATAAAGTTGATATAGTATTAATAGCATAAAAGATGCAAAGGCATCTTTTATTTTATATACTTTCTTAAATGTAAACTATCAAATATTGTTGTAAATATAATTCCACTTATAATACTAATTAATAAACCATATAAACCTATATGTAAAAGAGAAAAAATTGATAAAGTTAAAAGTTTGATAATAATTCCAATGATTGTACCAAGTAGTAAATCTTTCATTTTTCCTATTGCTTGAAGAGATGCAGAAATTGGTGCTTGAATATAATGCAAAATAAAGGGAATTGCTAGAAATCTAACATAATTTATTCCGTTTGTTGTATTGTATAAAAAACTAAGTAATTTATCTGGAAAAATCATAAAAATTATGGTTATAGGTATACCAACTAGAAGGGAAATAATAATTGATTGCTTTAGTTTGCTTTTAACGACTTTAGTCATGCCATTAGAATAAGCATAGCTTATATTTGGAAGAAGAGCATGACTGATTGCACCCGTAAAGAAAGAAGGCAATAATAAAAGAGGCATAACAAAACCATTAATTGTACCATATTCGGTAATAATATAGTTTTTGGTGTAACCGGAATATAAAAGTAGGGAAGTTAAAATGATTGGTTCAAGGAAATAACCGATATTTCCAATTAATCTTGAACTTGTACTAGTTGAACCAATACTGATTAAGTCTTTCATATTTTCTTTGTCGGCTTTAAAGGAAACGCATGTTAAATCTATTTTTTTTGGTAAAAATAGGAGTAAAACAATAATTGATATACTTTCACTTATTACATTTGTTAAAATCATAAATGCCATACATTTATCCATTCCTAGACCTAAAAAATAAGGAATACCATAATACATGAGAGCCATTCTTACAAAGTCTTCGACAACATTACTTAAAACGTGGGGTATCATTTGTTCTTTACCGAAGAAATATCCACGTAAGATACTTGACATACTTATAAATGGTAAAGTTAAACCCATACAAACGAGTCCTAAATAACAAGTTTTTTCGTGCAATAGATAAATTGAAATTGGTTTTGAAAAGATAAACATAAATATGAGTAAAATAATATTTATGGTAATTGTTATAGGTATAACAGATACCATTAATTTGAAATTGTTTCTTTTCCTTTCACTTATTAATTTACTTATTGAAATTGGGAAACCAAATTGAGAAAACGCTATTAATAGACTAAATGTTGGCATCATTAAACTATATATTCCCATACCTGTTGGACCTAATCGGCGCGACATTATTATTCTTATAAACATTCCAATAATTTTTGTAATAAATCCTCCAATAAGTAATATAATTGTTGATTTTATAAATTTACTCATTTTAATCACCAATAAATTTTATGAAAATAAAAAATAATGTTGTCATAAATAAACATAAATGATAAAATAGTTTCAAGGAAAACTATGGGAGTAAGGTTATGACTTGGAAGTTAGAAGAATTTTTTAAGGATAAAAATGAGTGTTTGATGGAAATAAATAGATTTGGTAATTTATATAAAAAGTTAGAGCTATTTAAAAGGTGTGATTTAGAAGATGAAAATAATTTGTTTAGTTTTTTAAACTTTTATGAAAAATATGAAGCGCTTCGAGATGAGTTTGAAAGTTATATAAAACTTCTAGAAATGGCAGATTATCATAATAATGATTCTGTTATAATTAGAACTAGATTCAAACAAATAAGTTCTAAAATTGAAAATATAATAGATGATATATTTAATGATATAGTTGAAGATGATTTACTCAAAAAACATAATAAGAATCCTGAATATAGGAAGTATAAAAAAATAGTTGATGATTATTATTTTAAGGGTGAAGATGAAGTTGAACGAACATATAATACATTTGATATGTTGATGAAAGAAATTATTACAAATGATGTAAATATTATGTATTTTAAACATACTTTTTTAGAAATTATCAATAATTATTTTGTTAGTTTAAAGGAAAATTTAGATGGTAAAAATTATGAAGAATATATATTTGAAGTTCATGAAGAATTAGAAAAAGAAGATTTTGTTAATTTAACTAATTTGGTTAAACAAAATAGTTTGGTTAATTCAAAATATTTTAGTATTGCAACAGAATATATTCCTAAAAATATTAAAATTGGCTATGAGAACGCTAAGTATATTGTTCAGGATGCCCTTACACCTTTAGGTATGGAATATAAAAGTTTACTTTATGCATCTTTAAATGATGATAGTATTGATTATCAAAAAAGAAAATATAAATCAAAAGATAATTGTACTTATATGCCAACTAATCATAGAGCTTTTGTCAACATAAATTATTCGGATGATATTGAATCTGTTTTAACACTTGCTCATGAAGCAGGCCATATGTTATCCCATAATATAAAACAAAAAAATAATAGAGGAATGGGTGAGGTACAAAATCCTATATGTGAGTTTTACTCTTTAACAAATGAATTATTAGTAGGTAATGAATTACTTAAAAATGCTAATACATTAGATGAAAAAATAAGTATATCATATGAATTAATTAATACATATTATATTAATCTATTTATGGCTTTATTTCACGCTGATTTAAGTCTTCAAATAGGTAATGAAATTAATAAAAAATCTTATATTGATATGAAAAGTATAACTAGTTTATCTAGTAAAATGATTAAAAAGTATAATTTGTTTAATGAAAAAGGTATTTGGATTGATAGTAGTCTTTTTGAATGTATAAACTCAATTTATTATACTTATGGTATAATTGGTGCTTCAAACATATGTGAAGCAATTAATAATAAAACATTTAATGTAAAAGATTATATTGAAATACTAAAAAAGAAATGTTCAAATGATTTTGAATTATATGATATTTTAGGATGTAATCCTACTAAACTGTATACAATTCAAAAAGCAATAGATAATTATAGTAATTTAATTGAAAATACCAGAGATTTGGTTTACGAAAAGAAAAAAAGGAGATAGTATGGAATTTAGTAGTGTAAAGGAATTATATGAAAGATTAGTGCCGGCTTTAAAGACAAAATGTAAGGAATTAAGAAGAATTAATTATTATTACATTAAAGAAGAAGATATTTGGAATTATTTAAAAGAATATAAATGGAAAAAAACGAGTAATTTAAATCTTTTTGAAATGGTAGAAGATATATTAAATATAGATATATTAAAACTTGATAGTTATGTTAAGGAACAGTATCGCATTTCTAAAAGAGAAATTAATTTGAAAGAAGAATGAAAAATGGAAAGAACCTATAATACATATGAAGAATTAAAAGAATTATTAAAAACATATATAAAAGATGAAGATTTAGAATTAATTGATGAATGTTATGAATTTGCATTTAAGTGTCATCAAGGACAAAGAAGGATAACAGGGGAAGATTATATTTATCATCCAATATCAGTTGCATATATACTTGCATCTATAAATGCTGACAAAGAAACAATTGGTGCGGCTTTACTTCATGATGTTTTAGAAGATTGTAATATTACAAGAGAAGAAATGGAAGAAAAGTTTGGTAAAGAAATTACGAAAATTGTATATGGCGTTACTAAGATAAATAAATTAAATTTTAATGATGAATCGGAGGTTTTGATTGCAAACCATCGTAAGATAATTGTTGGTTTAGCTGAAGATGTAAGAGTTATTATTTTAAAACTTGCTGATAGGTTAAATAATTTAAGAACACTATGGGCTTTACCGGAAGAAAAGCAAAAGAAAAAAGCTAAAGAAACATTAGAAATATTAACGCCGATTGCTGATAGACTTGGTATGAATAAGATGAAGTCGGAAATGGAAGATCTAGCGCTTAGATATTTAAAGCCTGATACATATTTTGATATTCTTGAAAAGTTAAATCAAACAAAGGCTGAAAGAGAAGCTTTGGTTTTGGAAATGCAAGATAAAATAACTACTTTACTAACAGAAAATGATATAAAGCACGAAATTAAGGGAAGAGCTAAATCAATATATAGTATTTATAAAAAGCTTGAAAAAGGTCGTAGATGGAGTGATATTTATGATATCTATGCTTTAAGGGTATTTGTTGATACGGAGGCTGAATGTTATCAAGTTCTTGGTATAATTCATTCAAAATTTAGGCCGATTCCCAAAAGATTTAAAGATTATATAGCAATGCCAAAGACTAATATGTATCAAAGTTTACATACAACTGTATTCGGTGTTGGTGGTAATGCTTTTGAGGTTCAAATAAGAACATATGCAATGGATAAAGTTGCTGAATCGGGTATTGCTTCCCATTGGTCTTATAAAGAAAGAGGATCTGTAAAGGCTAATTTGCAAAATGCGATGGAACAGAAGTTGCAGTTTTTTAAAACGATAATGGAATTAGAACAAGAAAATTTATCAAAAGAAGAGTTTGTAAATACCGTAACGAATGAAGTATTTAATGATACCATTTATGTATTTACACCAGCTGGTGATGTGATTGAACTTCCAAATGGTTCAACACCAATTGATTTTGCTTATAAAGTTCACAGTAATATTGGAAATCATATGGTAAGTGCGATTGTAAATGGAGCAATAAGACCATTAAATGAAGAGTTAAAGGATAATGATATTGTTAAGATTCAAACATCACCGAGTGCTAAACCGAGTGAAGAATGGCTTAAGGTCGCAAAAACTACGCAGGCTAAACAGAAGATAAAAGACTATTTTAAAAGAATTGCAAAAGATGGTTATTATAAAAAAGGTCAAGAATTAATTGCTAAAGAATTAAGAAGAAAAAAAATAACAAATCAAGAGTTTTTTAAGGATGAAAATATTGAGAAAATATTGAATCAGTTAAAATTAAATAATTTAGATGAATTATATATTAATGTTGGGGATAATAAGATAGGTGTTAATCAAATTATTAATATATTGAAAGAAGAAAATTTGTCTAAGGAAGAATTGATACTAAAAAAAGCTAGTGATCAAAAGGTAAAATATAGCTATAGCGACTTATATGTTGATGGTGTTGAGAATATGAAAATCAATGTCGCACATTGTTGTAATCCGGTTCCTGGTGATAAAATAATTGGTTATGTTACAAAAGGAAATGGTGTAACAGTTCATAGGTTAATATGCCCTAATATTGAGGATGAAGAAGAGAGAACTATTGAGGTAAAATGGGGTAATGAAATTAAGAGTAAATATGAGTCAATGCTTGTACTTCATGCGAATGAAAATAAAAGTTTACTTATGGATATAATTACAAAAGCTCAAAATAGAGATATATCAGTAACTTATATGAATAATATCTTTGCTAATGACTTATACTATATTGAAATAAAAATATTGGTAAAAGATCTAGATACTTTAAATACATTTATTAATGATGTTTCTAATTTGAGTGAAGTAATTGATGTAGAAAGGGTAATACAATGAGAGTAGTAATTCAAAGAACACTTAAATCTAGTGTTAAAGTAGATAATAAGATTGTTGGTCAAATTGATAATGGTTTAACAATTTTAGTTGGTTTTGGTTTAAATGATACATCAAAAGAAATAGATTATATGGTAAATAAAATAGTAAATCTTAGAATATTTAATGATGATAGTGGTGTTATGAATAAGTCTTTACTTGATGTAAAGGGTGATATTCTTAGTATTTCGCAGTTTACTTTATATGCTGATACATCTAAGGGTAGAAGACCTAGTTATGTAAATGCTAATGGAAATGCTAAACCACTTTATGATGAATTTAACAATAAACTTAGAGCATATACTAAAGTAGAAACAGGAATATTTGGATCTGATATGGAAGTATCTTTAATAAATGATGGACCTGTTACTATTATTTTAGAATATGGTGATTGAGTGAAGACAAAAATAAATATATTATTAATAATTTTGATATTGTTAGGACTTTATAAACTTAGTCCTTTATTGGAAGTAGTAGAACAAAAAATAATGAATCCACTACTTCCATTTTTTGTTTCTTTTTTAATTGCTTATTTTTTATATCCGGTTAAGAGAAGTATTAAGAAAAAAACAAATGAAATTGTATCTATTATAGTAGTTATATTTTTGCTTGTTCTTTTAATTGTTTTTATTTCTTTTGTACTTGGTCCTTTAATATATAGAGAAGGTATGTTTTTAATAAATACTAGTATTTATTTACTTAAAAATATATCTTTGAAATACAATATTGATTTGAGTATATTTACTAAAAGAATTATTGAGAGTATTGATATTTCGTCATCTTATAATGTTGTTGTAAATGTATTTGTAACTTTTTGTTTAACAATTTATTTATTAATTGATATGGAAAAGATAAGGCAAAAAATAAGAGAGTATTTTAGAGATAAAAAGTATTATGAGGTGATTGTCCAAAGTGATAGAAAGATTAGAGTTTATACACGATCATTGTTACTGATAAGTGTTATTACTTTTTTTGAATATTTTATAATATATGGACTAATTAAAAATCCTAATTGTTTGCTTTTAGCTTTTCTTGCTTCTATTCTTAATGTTATTCCATATTTTGGCGGTATTTTATTTGGATTAGTTGCGCTTTTATCGGCTCATTCTAAAATAATGTTTATTAGGACTTTATTTGCGATTTTTATTTGTTCTATTTTGGATTGTTATGTAATTAATCCGCTTTCTTTTAAGAAGAGTAATGATATTAATCCGATAATAAGTATAATTGCAGTTATGTTATTTGGTTCTTTGTTTGGTGTAATGGGCGTAATTTTAGCGATTCCGTTACTTATAATTGTAAAAGAGTATTTTGAATACAAAAGGGTTTAACTTTTGTATTTTTTTGTCGTTTAGTTATATGAATTAAATGATTTAGAGAAATAATAATATTATTAGATGCCTAAAAAATGGGTTTTTTGATTAAAAGGTTTATAAAAAGGAATTTTTCCCTGTTTAATCTTGACAAAAATCTAAAATCTTTTATAATAAATAACCGTATTCAGATATTTTAGGCATTTTACTTATGAAGATGGAGGAAAAATGGAAAAATATCAGGAATATTCAGGGAGGTTTTATGAAAAAGTTTTTTAAAAAATCTCTTAACATATTGATGGCTTTAATGACATTAGTTAATATGTTTATAGAACCTATTTGTGTTCTTGCTAGTGAACCTGTTAAGGGTGATTTAGCATATGGCGATCAATATGTTAGAGAAAATAATGGAAGCGTTAATGTAGTAGATGGAGCCTTTGTTAATGAAGGAGACGTTGAAGTTAGAAAAACAGTTACTAAATTAGATAGTAACGGAAACTATGAAGTAAAATTTGAGGTTCGTGGTAAGAACTATAGCAAGACTACTACAAATACAAAAGATATTTATGCTGTTATTGTATTTGATAGATCTAACTCTATGACTGAAGGAAATAATAAATGGAGTAATGCTAAGAATGCTGCTAGAGCTTTTGCTGAAGGTTTAATTGAAAAATATAGCAAGGCAAATATTGCTGTTGTAACATTTGGAACAACTGCTAAAGCTACTCAAGAGTTTACAAATAGTAATTTAAAAAATATAAGTGATGAAAAATTATTTGGTGAAGAACCTAACGGTGGAAATGCTGGCGCTACTAATTTACACGCTGGTTTAGAGAAGGCAAAAACTTTATTAAGTAATATTGATAAGGATATTGATAAGGATGCTAAAAAGTATGTTGTTGTAATTAGTGATGGAGCACCTACAAAATATGAAATAAATGGTAGCGGTGGAAACGGAAGAACTACTAGTTATAATTGTATAGATAAGGCTGTTTCTTCAGCTAATGATTTAAAAGGCAGTGGTGCAGAAATCTTTACAGTAGGTTATGATTTATCAAGCGAAATTATATATAAGGGTAAAGATAAAACTGATTATTGGGGAAATATTGTGTGGACTGATCCATATAAGAATTCAACTGCAGAATCTATTTTAAAATTAATTGCAACTGATGCTAATCATTACGTTTCATCAGATCAAGATAATATTGTTGATAAATTAAAAGATATTGTTTCTAGTACAACTGTTTATTCACCTGCTGGAACTAATTTAACTATTACTGATAATATTGGTTCATCATTTACATCTTCAGATGATACTGATAATGATGGTAAGATAGTTTTAAATACTGTTAAAAAAATTACTGAGGAATGGCAAGAAGCTGGAAAGTTTAATATTACTATTAATGAAAATAGTACAACTAATTGGCATAATACAAATGATAACTTTAGTTATTCTTATACAGATAATGTAAATGGTAAAGAAGTTAATAAGACTTGTACTAAAAATCCAGCTGTTTATTGGGTTCAACCTGAGTATGGTTATACTATTGAATATTATTATAGTAATGTAAAAGATGAGAGTAAAACTGTAACAGGAAATTCTCATGAGGGAGAAACTGTATTTGTAACAGATGAAATGATTGAAGCTAATAATAAAACTGGTTACAAATTAGTAAAAGTAATACCAAAATCAAAATCAATTGAGATTAAAAAAGATACAAGTTTAAATGTAATAAAAGTTTATTATGATATTGATGATACACAAGTAAAAGATTTAAAATATACTGTTAGATATTTTAAAGATGGTGTATTACAAGAAAAAGATACAATTAATAAGACTAAGACTGTACATGTTTTAGAGTCTAATTATATTAATGTAGAACTTAATGAAATCAATACAACTAATATGTATGTTGGTTACAAGTTTGATCATAGTAAACCTGCTGTTATTCCAGCAAACGTTGAGACTGGTACTGTAATTGATATATATTATGTAAAAGATGATTCACAAAAAGTAGAAGTTAAATACACAGTAGAATATTATGTTGATGGTGTTAAACAAGGAAAAGATACTAAAGTTGATACAAAAAATATTTGGATAAATGCAACTAAGGAATTAGAAGTTAATCCAGCTCTTATTAATACAACTAATAAGTATGTTGGTTATAAGTTTGATCATAGTGATCCTGAAACTATTCCAAGTGTAGTAGCTGATGGAACAGTAATAAAGATTTACTATGTAAAAGATGATTCACAAAAAGTAGAAGTTAAATACACAGTAGAATACTATAAAGATGGAATGTTACAAGAAAATGACACTAGGGTTATAACTGATAATGTTTGGGTAAATGATGATAAAGTATTAGCTGTTAATGTTGATGAAATTAATACAGTTAATAAATATAAAGGATATTCATTTAAGAATACTAATCCTGAAATTATTCCTGAGGTAATTAATGATGGTGGTGTTATTAAAGTTTACTATGTAATTAATAGCTATCCTTATATAATTTATCACGTTGAAAAAGGAAATACTGAAAATATATTAGGTATTCAAAAAGGAACAAAGAAATACAAAGACACCGTTAAAGTAAAAGAATGTGAATATACAGGATTTACATTTGATAGTAAAAATAAAGAAGAAATTGTTATTGATACTGATAATAATGTAGCTTATGTTTATTATACAAGAAACGTATATTCATATAATGTTGAACACTATTTAGAAGGTTTAGATGGAAGATTCACATTAAAAGAAACTAATGAAATTAAAAATGTTTTATATGGTTCAGAAATAGAATATACACCTAATAATTATGCTGGATATACATATGATAGTTCAATGACTTATGCTCCTTCAAAAGTTGAAGACGGAGAAGAAGTAGTACGTTTATACTATAGATTAAATTCAAGCAGAGTAATTGTTCATTATGTAGTAAAAGTAGATGATGAGTATATTCCATTTACAAAAGCAGCATATGATAAAGAAGGCAAGTTAATTGCGAACTTCGAAGGTGTAGAATTAGAAGATGCAATTATAACAGGCAAGATAGGTGCTACATTTACAACTGATTTAAGAGTAGTTTATGAATATGCTTTAAATGGCATTTATGAAGGAAATATCTTAACTGATGCAAATGCTAAAAAATTAGATGGCCAAACTATTACAAGTACAATTGAAATAGAAGAAAAAGAATATACATATGTATACGAAGCTTCAAGAGGCGGAGATGTTCCACCACAAACAGGCGCAAGTATACTTGGTTATGCTAACTATCTTTTATTACTAGCATTAATCTACTTAGTAAAAAAATACATCGAAGTAAAATAAAAGAAAGAGATCATAAGATCTCTTTTCTTAAAAAGGGGGATTTTGAATGAAAAAGAAAAAATATTTATTTGGAATCATAATACTAGGAATACTATTTGTTTTAATGGAAGTAACAAAATATGATGATGTTATTAAAATAACAAATGATGTTGAGTTTGCTGTTAAAGAAAATAATATAACAGTATTTGAGGAAATTGAGAATTTAAGAAAAAAATATAATAATAATGATATAGTTGGACAAATTGAAATACTAAATACAGATTTTAAAGAGCCACTACTACAAAGTAATGATAATAATTATTACTTAAGAAGATCGCCATATAAAAATTATGATGTTAATGGTTCTATTTTCTTGGATTATAGAACAAAAGTTAACGATCAAAAATTAATTGTTTATGGTCATAATGATGCATATTTAGATATGCCATTTGATATACTTGAAAATTATTATAATTACGATTATTTGAAAAATCATAAATATGTTCAAATTAAAACATATGATAATAAGATAAGAAAGTATGAATTGTTTTCAATTTATATTGAACCGATGGATTTTTCTTATATGAAGGTTGATTTAGATCCTAATGAATATAATGAACATTTAAAATACCTTAAAAATAAATCGATGTATAATGTGGATACAAATATTAATGATAACGATAATATATTGATACTACAAACTTGTAGCACTCATAAAGATTATCAAAAATATTCAAAAAAATATTTGATATTAGCATTTAAAGAAGTTAAATAAAACTCACATTTTGTGAGTTTTATTTTACATTAAAAGTGTAAAGTATAAAAAAATTAAATTTTTATACTTTTGGAAAATCTAAAGAAAAAA
>ERZ824488.783-NODE-783-length-39598-cov-8.128013_pt1 | contig 39598 bp, 32 predicted proteins | sample MGYA00519936_ERZ824488 | MGnify/ENA primary metagenome ERZ824488 (study PRJEB31778, sample SAMEA3449153) | human gut metagenome | biome: human gut; feature: human-associated habitat; material: faeces | place: United Kingdom | collected 2010/2012 ... | reverse complement strand
AAAGAAAGGGTCAGGGGCCGGCTTTACAGCTTGGGCGGTAGGAAAAGGCCCAAAATGCGCGGGCTGATGAACCGTTTTTTCTGTAAAGCCAACCATTTGGATTTATTGACAACTCTGTCTGTCGATTAGACCTTGATCACCATAAATGCTGGTCGAGGTAACAGATTTTGAATCTGCAACCTTTTGGCCACCGAGCCTTTCATTGATGCTCATCGTCCCTGCAATTTTTCCCTTTTGGTTTCTTCCGGCTCAACGCCCAGAATCAGATCGACATTAGCCTTGACTGTCAAAAGTTCTTTCATTTCGTTTCGTACCCTATGATACTCCGCATATGCCGCTTTCTTTTCCGAAATCAGTTTTGCATAGTGCAATACGGGATACACAGGGTCAGGCATTGGAGTGAGTTATCTATTCATGTGACTAAGCAAGCTGAATCGCTAATGAGGTTGAGCGGCCACCGATTAAATCACTTTTTCTTTGGAGGGTGGGTTATGAGCAATACCGAAATAACTGCCGTCAGAATCGACATTTACAAGGACGAAAGTACCGTAGCCGTCTGCCGACCAGACGGCCAAATCATGTTGAAACTATTCACCGCTCTACATATGGTAGGGGCTACGACGTCTGGGGAAAATACGCATCGTAATGGAACATACAGGGATGCGCTGGCAGCCTGCTGTGTCGGATGCTCTTCTTTTCATTATATCCGATTTTTTGAAATGGGTTTCGTGTTAAGACGACGCGATAGAGGACTTTTTTGTTTGATGGTTTTCAATTTGTTGTCTTAATCCCATTTTTGACATTTCGTTTTTTGTGAATTACTTTCAAAAATTTTTTATTTTTTGTTGACAACGCTGCTTGCTGATGATAAAATGGGGTTATAGAAAAGTATTACCTTTGAAGATGCCTGTTGGCGATGGAACTGGTTCCCTTGGTCAATATTCTCAGGTAGACGTTTTTTCTTAAAACAAGATTGAAACCGATTTCACGCAATTTTAATTATCCAAATTTGCTGTAAGACTATGTCTCCAGAATCGGTCGTTCTTAAAGCTGCGAGGATCAGTGGCGGTTGTTTCCATTTCGTTGTTCGAAACCGGTATCACACCATTTGAAGCCAAGTTAAGGGAGGGGTTCTATTATGACCAATCAGGTAGCCGCTGCTGCGCGTCATCCGTCAAGAGCGCAGATTGGCAGAGTGCTCTGGCAGAATAAGACACTGATCCTCATGTGTCTGCCCGCCATAGCTTTCTTCTTCGTCTTCTGCTATATGCCTATGCCAGGCATGTATATCGCCTTCGTCAAGTACAATTATAGACAGGGGATCTTTGGCAGTCCCTTCGTCGGACTGAAAAACTTCACCTTTCTCTTTACTTCCGGTCAGTTGTCGCTGCTGCTGCGAAACACGGTTCTGTACAATCTGGCTTTCATCATTATTGGCAACGTGCTGCAGGTATTCTTTGCAATTCTGCTGAACGAAGTGCGATGCAGGGTGTTCAAGAAGACCACTCAATCCCTGATGTTTCTTCCCTACTTTATCTCAGATGTACTCGTTTCTCTGCTGGTATACAACCTGCTGAACTATGACTTCGGCTTCATCTCCAATCTGGTTCGCTCTATGGGAGGCGAAATGCCGAAAATTTACCAGAACGCCAGCGCGTGGCCCCTGGTCATCATTCTGGTGAATATCTGGAAGGGAACCGGCTACGGTACGGTGGTCTACTTTGCCGCCATCACCAGCATGGACACCTCCATGCTGGAGGCCGCGCAGATCGACGGGGCCAACGGTTTCCAGAAGATCCGCTACATCATCCTTCCCACGCTGAAGCCCACCGTGATCGTGCTGTTTCTGTTCGCCATCGGCGGCATTCTGAAGGGAAACTTCGGCCTGTTCTACAATCTGGTGGGCAACAACTCGGTGCTGTTCTCCACCACGGACATCATCGAAACCTACGTATACCGCTCCATGATGAACAGCTTCAACTTCGCCCAGTCCAGCGCGGTGGGTCTGTTCCAGAGCGTTGTCGGCTTCTTTATCGTGCTGGGCGCCAACGCCTTTGTAAAGCATCTGGACCCAGACTACGCCCTGTTCTGACAGGGCGCGCGTCTCTGACCATTGAGAGAAAGAAGGATGGAATATGCAGGAAAAGTCCACCGCTGCGATGCCTTACAACGGGCTTCATCAAAAAATCAAGCTGGATCCCTCAGACAAATTCATCCGCGGCTTCACCTATGTGCTGGTTTCCCTGTTTTCCCTGTGCTGCGTGCTGCCCTTCTGGCTGATTATCGCCTCGTCGTTCGCCTCGGAGACCTCCATTCGCCGCTCGGGCTTTACCCTCTGGCCCACGGACTTCTCCACCTACGCCTACGGCCTCCTGTTCCGCAACCCGGATCAGATGATCGGGGCCTATCTGGTCACCATCGGTCTGACCGTGGCGGGCACGCTCATCGGCCTGTTCATCATTTCCATGACCGGCTACGCCCTCCAGCGCCGGGACTTTCCCCTGCGCAACGGCATCATGTTCTACATTTACTTTACTTCCCTGTTCTCCGCCGGTCTGGTTCCCTTCTATCTGTTGATTAAGCAGACGCTGAATCTGGCCAACACCTACTGGGCCATTCTGCTGCCGCTGCTCATGAATCCATGGCTAATCGTGCTGATGAAGAACTTCGTGAAGGCAATCCCACATGAGATCACCGAGTCTGGCAAGATCGACGGAGCAGGCGATTTCCGTATCTTTTGGGAATTGATCCTGCCGTCCATGAAGCCCGCCCTCGCCACAATCGGTCTGTTTATCGCCCTTGGCTATTGGAACGAATGGTACTATTCCTCGCTGTTTCTGGATGCCTCAATGGAATACCGCCCTCTGCAGTTCCATCTGTATAATGTCATCAACAAAATCGCCAGTCTGAAGAACTCCGTGGCAGGCTCCAACGTTGTCATAGAAGAATTGCCCAGTGAAACGCTGAAAATGGCCACCGCCGTTGTTGCCACGGGTCCCATCATTCTTCTATACCCCTTCGTGCAGAAATACTTTGTCGCCGGTCTGACGGTTGGTTCCGTTAAAGGCTGAACCTTTTCGTTCTTAAAGCGGCTCGCCCGCTTGAGATAACGCCCTGGATATCAAAAAAAGGAGGAAACCCAAATGAAAAAACTGATCGCCCTGTTGCTCACTCTGGCGCTGGCGGCCATGATGCTGCCCTGCATCGCTGTGGCCGACGAAGCTGTCGACACCTCCGAGCACGTTGTCATCACCTACATGGTCACCGGCGACAAGCCCACCAACAAGACCGATGAAGTGCTGGCAAAGATCAACGCTATCCTGACCGAAAAGGTGAACGCTGAATTGCAGGTCAAGTGGATCGAATGGACCAACTGGACCACCAACTACAACCTTGCGCTGGCCACCCAGAGCGGCGATATCGACCTGGTCGGCACCGCCACCGACTGGCTGGACGCCTGGCCTAACACCCAGAAAGGTGCTTTCCTGGAGTTGAGCGAAGACATGCTGAAAACCTATGCGCCTCAGACTTGGGCAGCCGTTCCGCAGGAGCATTGGGAGCTGTGCAAGTACGAAGGAAGCATTTACTTGATCCCCGAGGATCAGTATGCGCAGTGGACCAATCACGGCTTCATGTATCGTGGTGACTGGGCCACGGAGGCTGGTCTGGAAAACGGTGTGCATTCCTGGGAGGATCTGGGCAAGTACATGCAGTATGTGAAGGACAACAAGGAAGGTGTCATTCCGTGGGATGCCGACGGTTCCGGTTCCTCCTACAGCCAGCAGATGGCCGGCGGCTGGCAGACCAGCCACACCACCAATATTTATATCGAGGGCCTTGGCGTGGACTTGTTCTACGGTGAATCCGCCGAGAATCCCTATCAGCTGAGCAACTACTATCTGGAGGGCGACGAGCTGGTGAACTTCGCCAAGACCATGAAGACTTGGGCAGACGCTGGCTACTGGCGCTCCGACGTGCTGAACTACTCCGGCGATCAGGTGCAGGAAATGAAGGAATGTCTGTCTGGTTCTCGTCAGCATCATACTGAAACGTGGACCGGCTACCGCACTGAAATGGATAAGGCCCAGCCCGGCTCCGATCTTCGCTTCTTCTGGTTTGGTGAAGAAATGGGCAATCTGGTTTCGCTGAACATCACCCACGGTGCCATGGCTGTGGCCGCCACCTCCAAGAATCCTGAGCGCGCGCTGATGGTCTATGACCTGCTGCGTAATGACAAGGAGCTTTACCGTTTGATGATGTACGGCATCGAAGGCGAGCAGTACACACTGGATGAGAATGGCTATCTGGTTCGTCCGGAAGGCTTCGAGGATTCCATCCACGGTGTGTCGCTGAACTGGTGGTGGGGTCGCAACGACGATCTGGGTCTCCGCGCCTCTGACCGCGACTGGGACGTGATCGATGCGCTGTATGCCACTTATGCAGAGAAGGCTATCACTTATCCCTATGGCCAGGTAGTGTTCGACCTGTCCGACGTGCAGCCCTACATCGACAATCTGAGCAACGTTTATAACACTTACATGCCTCAGATTGTATTCGGTATGGAACAGAGCGAACCTGAAGCTTTCGTTGAAGAGTTCCGCAATGCGCTGAAAGCTGCTGGCTATGAAACCGTTATGGCTGAGATCCAGCGCCAGCTGGACGCCGTGTACGGCAAATAAGCCAGTTTGTCCCAAGCGGTAGGGAAGGTGTTTTTGACGCCTTCCCTACACCTCAACTTCCATGCAGATCCCAGCCCGCAGGAACTTCCCCCTGCGGGCCAATTTTTCACCGGGAGGAATAGCACCATGAGCAAGACGATGCTTCTGAACGCCAATTGGCGCTTTCATCTGGGCGACGATTCTACTGCTGACTTTATGGGCTATGATGACAGTGCCTGGCGTTTAGTGACGCTGCCCCATGACTGGTCAGTGGAGCATCCCTTTGATCTCTGCAACGCTAGCGGCACAGGCTATTTGCCGGGCGGCACCGCTTGGTATCGCAAGCACTTCACCATGCCGGAAAGTGTGACGGGTCAGCGGGTACGTATCGCCTTCAACGGCGTGTATAAACATGCCCGCATATGGATCAACAGTAACTACCTTGGCGAACGTCCATACGGCTATGCTACCTTTACTCATGATATCACCTCTTTTGTCCGTCCCGGCGAGAATGTGCTTTGCGTCCGCGTGGAGCACAATGAAGTGGCGGATTCCCGTTGGTTCACCGGCAGCGGCATCTATCGTGACGTGCTGTTGGAGATCAGCGACCCCATATGTTTTGCCGTAGACGGTATCTTTGCCTACGCTTTGTCTGCCGACGAGGAAAAAGCCAAGGTCTCTATTCGGTACGAAACTCTGGGCGGCGACGGTGCAGCCTTTTCCCTGACAGATTCCTCTGGCCGGGAGGTGGCTACGGGTCAAACTCTGGGGGAAACCGGTGAACTCCAATTGACCGTTTGTCGGCCTCAACTCTGGTCGCCGGATACGCCCGTGCTGTACAAACTGACTGGTTCCGTTCTGAAGAACGGCCGAGCAACCGACGTGAGGGATGTGCGTATCGGACTGCGAACTATCCGTTTTGACGGCAACACAGGTTTCTACCTGAACGGACAGTCTATGAAATTGAAGGGGGTCTGCGTTCATCATGACGCAGGTGCGCTGGGGGCGGCCGTGCCCAAAGCGGTTTGGGCGCGACGTCTTCTGCTCTTCAAGGCGGCAGGCGTCAATGCGTTGCGAACGGCTCACAATCCCCCCGATCCACATCTACTGGATTTGTGCGACGAGATGGGGCTGCTGGTCATGGATGAGGCCTTCGACGAATGGGAGGGCTCCAAAAACAAATGGTGGCACGGTCACAATGTCTATCCGCCGAAGCACTTCGGCTATGCAGAGGATTTTCCTCAATGGCACAAGGCTGATCTGGAAGGCATGGTCAAAAGAGATCGCAACCATCCCTGCATAATCCTCTGGTCCATCGGCAATGAGATCGATTATCCCAATGATCCCTATGTCACGCCACTTTTTCAGGAAGTGCTTGGCAATAACGATGCCAATAAACCTGCCGCCGAGCGTATGTACGATGTGCGCAAACCAGATGCGGGCCGTCTGGCGGTGCTGGCGCGGGAGCTGACGGAGATCGTTCACAATGTGGATCGCACCCGTCCTGTTACTAGCGCCATGTCTTTTCCTGAGTTGTCTACCCGCACCGGCTTTGCCGACGCATTGGACGTTTCTGGTTACAACTATCGCGAAAAGTTCTATGCGGAGGATCACCAGCGTTTTCCAGGCCGCGTGATCTACGGCAGCGAGAATAGCCATGACGTGCAGGCTTGGAAGGCCGTTCGAGACAACGACTACATCTGCGGTCAATTTTTGTGGACGGGCATCGATTTTCTGGGGGAATGTCCCGGCTGGCCCATTCGTATTTCCCGAGCCGGCATGATGGATCTGGCCGGTTATCCCAAGCCCCTGTACTACATGCGCAAGGCCATGTGGACGCAGGCACCATTTGTGAAGCTGGCGACGGGAGATGAGCAGACCTGGCTGCAGCGCTTTGCCTGGCAGGGCATTCCCGGCCAGATGCAGACCGTCTTCGCCTACACCAATCAGCCTGATGCGGAACTCTTCCTCAACGGCAAAAGTCTGGGCCGCAGGGCCGTCGTGGACTACCGCGCCAGTTGGGAGGTTCCCTATGCGGACGGCGAGCTGCGTGTTGTGGCGGCCAGCGAGGAGGATGTACTCCACACCGCCGGAAAGGCGGTCCGGCTGACGCTTACCCCGGACAAAACGGAGTTGACTGCGGATCAGCAGGACGTGGCCCAGATCGAGGTTACCCTGCTGGACAAAAATGGCCGTCCCGCCGCAACCGACGAAATCGTGACGTATCAGGTGCTGGGCGACGCTCGACTGCTGGGAATCGAAAACGGCCGTCCGGACGATCTGACCTGCTATGCGGAACCGTACCGCGCAACGTGGCATGGCAGAACTCTGGTGTATCTGCGAGCCGGAAAACAGGCAGGCTTCATCACTTTACATGCGTTTACGGAAAGCGGATTGGTGGAGGAGCTTGTTCTACAAAGTCGTTGACTCGGGAAGGAGTTTCCGACAGCGCGACGAATTTTTATCGGCGCTCTTGCAATGTCTCTATAACTAAAACTAATGAAGAAACCGGGAGGAAATGATGGACACGAAAAAAACTGTGACGATTTATGACATAGCCCGTGAGGCAAGGGTCTCTCCTGCGACCGTGTCCCGTATTCTTACCGGAAGTGCCAAGGTCAATCTGGAAAAGCGCAAGCGGGTTTTGGAATTGATACAGCGCTATGACTTTCATCCAAACAATGCTGCCCGTTCTCTGACGGAAAAACGCAGTCATACGCTGGGCATCATCTGTCCGGATGTTCGCAATCCATACTATGCCAGTCTGTTTGCAGAATGTGAGCGTCTGGCTTATGCCCATGGATATATGCTCATGCTGAACAATTCCTTTGGCGACCCGAATTTGGAGACTACCTTCGTCAGCCGAATGTTGGAGCAACGGTGTGAAAGCATTATTATGGCAGGTGGGGTAACCGACTGGGTGAAACTGCCTGAGGATTACCGGTCAACGCTGCAGCGCGTTGCCGCGCAGGTGCCGTTGATCTGCACCGCACCTGTGGAACTGGATCACTGCTATCAGATCACCATCAATCAGGCAGGGGCCGTCTATCAGTCGCTTGCCCATTTGGTGGCATTGGGTCATCGCCGCATCGCTTTTCTGTACGGGCCGATCAACTGCTTTCAAAGCGTAGAACGCCGGGAAGCCTTTTGTACGCTTATGCAGGAAATGGGGCTAGAACTTCGCCGCGAATATCTAATCGAGGCCTCTGACTTCAGCGACGCGGCAGGCTATGACGCTATGCTTCGTGCGCTGAGTCTGGCTGAGCCCCCCAGTGCGGTCATTACCAGCAATGACATGATCGCCGTGGGTGGGTTGCGCGCCGCCCGGCATTTGGGCATGAAGCTGCCCCAAGATATGTCCATCATCGGGTTCGACGACTCTCTCTTGGCGGACTTGGCCGTACCGCAGTTGACAAGCGTACACGTGGATTACGCCGCCTATGCCAAACTGATCCTAGACACTGTCTGCGCCGTAATCAATGGCAAGGACATGCCGAAACTTCAGACCTTTGATACCACTCTTTCCGTCAAGGATTCCTGCTATCGAATCTAAGACCCCCATTTTTCGCTCCGTGTGTCCGCTTATCTATTTTATCCGGTATTTGGGTCTGGGTGCTCTAGATGCACGGAAAGCGTGATCTATTTTCCTTTGGGTTACTTTTGTAAATATTTGATAATTAAGTTTCTCTATTAGGAAATAAAGGGCGTTTTGATAAGGAGGATTACATGAACTACCTGTTTGGTGTGGACTACTATCCCGAACACTGGCCCCGGGAACGTTGGGCGATTGATGCACACATGATGCGCGAGATGGGCATTCAGATCGTACGCATGGGAGAATTTTCCTGGGCAAAATGGGAACCGCGCGAAGGTGAATTTCATTTTGAAATGCTGGATGAGGTTATTGAAATTCTTGCGCAGGAAGGGATCGACTGCATTTTAGGCACGCCGTCTGCCGCGCCGCCCGCATGGATCATCGAGCAGGACCCTGACATTCAGCCGATAGACGCGCAGGGGCTTGTACGTCATTTTGGCGGGCGGCATCATGATTGTCAGTCCAATCCTGCGTATCGCGCGCATATCCTCCGCTTTGTTGCTGCCTATGCTGAGCATTTTGCCGCCAATCCCCACGTTGTTGGCTGGCAGGTGGATAATGAACTGGGCAACAGTCATGGGGATCTGTGCTTTTGTGAAAACTGTGGAAAAGCATTTCGGGTATGGCTGGAAGCAAAGTATAAAAATATCGACGAACTCAATCGCTGCTGGGGCACGGCGTTCTGGAGCCAACAGTACGACTCGTTTTCACAGATCCATGCGCCCAAACAGACGGCTTCGGGACAAAATCCATCGCAGTTGTTGGACTGGAAGCGCTTTTGCTCCGATTTGGTGTGCGATTTTCATCAGATGCAGGCAGAGATACTGCGAAAAGCCTCGCCTGATAAATTTATCACCCATAACATGATGGGCTTTTCGGAAAAAGTAAACTATTATGACCTCGGAAAACAGCTGGACTTCGCCGCGCACGATCAATACCCCGGCGGGCATTTCCGTGAGCGCCTTGATTTGCCCATTGCGGCCGACATGGCGGCAGAGCTCGATATGATCCGTTCGGTGAAGCAAAGACCCTTTTGGATTATGGAGCAGCAGTCGGGAATCACCGGTTGGGAGACGATGGGCCGCGCACCGCGCCCAGGACAGCTGGCCCTTTGGGCAACGCAATCGATTGCTCACGGCGCAGATACCATTCTCTTTTTCCGCTGGCGCTCATGCCTGATGGGTACGGAACAGTATTGGCACGGAATCTTGCCGCATAACGGGATCCCGGGACGCTGTTATCACGAGTTACGCGCCTTCATTCAAAATACCGCACCGGTACTCGAACAGATCCAAGGCACCATGCCGCAAAATGAGGTGGGCATACTGTTCTCTTATGATCAGGAATATGCGATCGACATTCAGCCTCATCATCCGAAGATGCGCTATCTTTCACAGGTAATGAGCTATTACCGCGCACTTTATTCCTGCAACATCGGCGTCGACTTTTTGTCGGCAGAAGCAGAGTTTTCAAAGTACCGTGTAATCATTGCCCCGCTGCAATATCTGATGACGGAAGCATTAGCGGATAAGCTGAAGCATTATGTAAAGCATGGCGGCACATTGGTGCTGACGATGCGGGCAGGGATCAAGGACGAAAATAATTTGTGTTTCGATCACGGGGCGTTGCCTCATATGCTTTCGGAACTCTGCGGCATCGAAGTGGAAGAATATGATTGTCTGCGTGAGATGGATGGGCTTGTTTGCTGGGATGAGAAAGAGTACGGCTGCGAATACTGGTGCGATATTCTCAGCCTGACGACGGCCGAACCTCTGGCGGTATACGCCAGGGAGTTTTATGCCGGTGCGCCTGCCATTACCCGGAATTCATATGGAAGCGGCAAGGTGTACTATGTCGGTACGCAGATGCAGGACGCATTGGCGCAGCGTTTTATAAAAGAGCTGATATCGCATGACAAAGTGACCAAAACGATAACTGCCCCCGAGGGAGTTGAGATCGTATCCCGGGAAGGGAAAGAAAAACGCTGGTTTTTTGTCCTCAACCATACGGATCGCGTTCAACCCTTCAGCGCTCCGGACGAATGGAAGCTGTGCCTCGGAGAAAGCGGGCAGGAACTTGCTCCCTTTGCAGCACGATGCTATATGGCAGAAAATACAGAAACGCCGACTCTGAAAATTTGACACTAAGCCATAAGAGCGGATTGAAATTAGAAGGAAAAAATGAATAATCAGAAATTGCTTTTTCAGGTTCCCGTGAAAAAGCAGTTCCGTATGATCGTGGATACCGATGCTAAAAATGAAGCGGATGATCAGTTTGCCATTGCGCATCATCTGATGACGCCTATGTTTGAGGTCAAAGGGATTATTGCCACCCATTTTGAAAACAAGTATGGGGAAAACAAAAGTGGCAAGACCATGATGAAAAGCTATGATGAAATTAATTTAGTTCTGGATTTGATGGGGCTTCAGGGAAAATATCCGGTTTTCAAAGGCTGCGCTGTGCCGTTGCCGGATGAAATGCATTTTGTAGAATCCGATGAGGCTCGTTTTATTGTGGAAGAAGCTATGCGTGACGACCCAAAGCCGTTAGTTGTAGCGTTGCAGGGAGCTATCACCAATCTGGCTTCCGCGCTGCTTATGGAGCCTAAGATTGCCGAACGTATCCTTGCGGTCTGGATCGGCGGTGAGGATTATCCGCAGGGAGGATGGGAATTTAATTTATCTCAGGATGTAGCAGGAGCAAATGTAGTTTTTGCCTCCCAATGTCAGTTGTGGCAGGTTCCAAAAAGCGTTTATAAACAGGTGAATGTTTCACTTGCGGAGCTGCAAAGCCGGGTCGCTCCTTGCGGTAAAATTGGCGAATACCTCTTCCAGCAGATGGTAGAATTCAACGATGCTTATGCAGACAGCGAATGGCCGCACGGCGAGACCTGGTGTATCGGAGATCAGCCGACGATCGGCGTGTTTCTGGAGGATAAAGAACGTGTAAATTATACGATGAGACATGCACCTTATGTCCGTCCAGACTATACCTATGAAGAACGAGAAGATAGCAAATGGATCCGAGTATACCATACCATAGATGCTCGGTTGCTTTTGGAGGACTTCTATGCAAAACTTCAACTTAATTATGGCTCCTGAAGCATAAAAGGACTTAAACAAACAGTGCGAAAAGATGCGCTCAAAAGAGAAAGTATCTATCAAATTAGGATTTACCCAGACATGCCGCGCCATTTTCAGCGCTCCTGCGACCGTGGAACATCGCAGGTTGACTGCAGAACGTATGCGCGAATTAAAGTCGAACGCATATTAATGACGAAGGATTGCTTTATAATGTTGATATGCGCACTATAGTGCAATGCGGAACAGCAATGTGAAAAAAGGCAAAAATTGAGCCAAACAAAGTAAACAAATTTCAATGGAGAGGTCTAAAAGCACTGCCAGAAAGCGATAATTTAACGAATACCCATAAAATCAACGAATCCCCACAAGTTGAACGATTGCCATAGCTCCCACGGCGCAAAAAAGCCAATAAAGCAGAAAAAACGCTGCAGAATATCTCCGCAGTGGGATCAATTTATATGTTGAAATAGCTGAAAAGCCTTATTTCAAGCGGCTTCTGAGCATAGAAAAATGCCGCCGTAATTCTATCAAAATTACGGTGGCATTGTGGCCGAGGTGGCAGGAGTTGAACCTGCGACTTTTTGGTCCCAAACAGGTTATTGGCGCTCACCGTTCCTGCGCTTCTTCCCTTTTGACTTTTTCCGGCTCAACGCCCAGAATCAGATCGACATTGGCCTTGACTGTCAGCAGTTCTTTCATTTCGTTTCGCGCCCTATGATACTCAGCATATGCCGCTTTCTTTTCCGAAATGAGCTTTGCATATTCGCCGTTCAGCTCCGCTTTTGTCGGCAGTTTCTTTACACCCAGCTCATCAAATGCTTTCTTCGCCGCCTTGTGAAGCAGAATTTCAGCCTCATGCGCCGCATAGTATTTTGCGGAATATCCAGCCTGCCGGTAGCCCACATATACGTCTCGAGTCCTTCGGTAATTAAGAATGTGAGTGCGCAGCACGGCAATTTCCGCCATTCGCTTTTCCGCAGCCTTGATCTGACCGGAAAGCGCCCGGTAACGTCTGGAAGCGAACGCAACCCTTTGGGCAAGTTCCTCATAATCCTTTAAGCCATGTTCCGTCAGATAGTTCATCGTCTGCGCCATCTGTTTCAGATTAAATTTTTTAGCCCAATATGCATAGCCTGCGCCTTTCCCTGCCTGCAATTTGGCCTGAATATCCACCAGCAGGCTGATCTTCTTTTCGTCCGAAACGGAAATCGATTTACCTTTGGCACGGGGATGGTGTGCAGTTTTTCCCTCCAGCACCGTGCATAGTTTTTCATAAGAGTAACCGTCGCCCAGCGTATCCAAACGGATAAAACGCTTCTGACCGGCCCTGCGAAAAGCCCATTGCTTTCCGGCCTTTGCTTCATAGCCAGCATTGCGCAGCAGATGGAGCAGAGCGTCAAAATCCTTCGGCTTTTGTGCCAGCGCCTGGTCAATTGCTTCCCGTAGCTGATCTCGATGGGAAGACTGCTTTTTCGTTCCCAGCCACTCGCCGTAATGCATCCCTTTTCCTTTGGGCTGCTCGATAATCGATAACCCATGCTCGACGCACAGCGTATCACTGAGCCGTTGTACGGCTCTGGTGCTGCCCCAGAAATTGCGGAATTTGTGTGTGCAGTCCAGGTCGGTAGAGTTCCAGACGATGTGATTATGGACATGGGCTTTGTCCACATGGGTAGCGACGATGAAAGCATGATTGCCTTTCAAAAAACGGGAAGCAAACTCATAGCCGATTCGATTTGCCTCTTCCGGTGATACCTCTCCCGGGCGAAAGGACTGCCGTACCTGATAAGCAATCACGTCCCGCTTTTGGGTGCGGCCTGTTCGGGACTGATATTCTTTTTTGGACAGCAGAAATTCAGCATCCACCGTTCTGGGGTCGCAGGCAAATGCGGAAATCAACTCGCCGCCGTTGGTTTTTTCTGGATTTTTCACATAATCCGTGCGTGCGCGCAGACACTGCGCAATGGATTTCCCCTTGTTGCGATGCATGGGGATAATGCGCGTAGTCGCCATGGGGATCACTCCCTTCTTTTCTGGAAAAACAGAAAAAAGGACGACGCTTCATGCAAAGCGCCGTCCCTCTAAAAATTCAGTTTTTATTTGTTCACGCTGTTCTTCAGCGCTTTACCGGCCTTAAAAATCGGAGTTTTTGCCTCGCCAATTTCGATTTTTTCGCCCGTGCGGGGATTGCGCGCCGTGCGGGCGGAACGGGTGCGCACTTCGAAGGAGCCGAAGTCTACCAGCTTTACCTTATCGCCTGCACTCAGCGCCTCCGTCAGCGCTTCAATCACTGCATTCAAGGCCCTTTCTGCGCTGCTATTTGTCATTTCGGTTTTGCTTCCAATGGCCCGTACCAGTTCGCTCTTGTTCATGCTTTTTCTCCTTTGCCAATCATTTTTTGCGCTAATTATCAGGTGACGTTGGATTTTCAGAAGGAATTACCTGCTGGCAATCGTGCGATTTTTCCGTTTTCAGCTGGGCAATCCGTTTTGTGTCTACGAAATGCATAGCATAGCTCTTTTCCACTTCGGGATTGCCGGATTTACTGAAGCGGAGCGCAATCACAGCCTTATGGCCCTGGCCGTTCTTCTTTTTCACGGCCCACTGCTTATAATAGCAGAATGAAAGCTTCAGTCCGTTTTTTCTGGCGTAAACCCGCATTTCGTGCAGAATAAAGGTAAGCCGGTGAAGATTGACCATACAGACAGATTCCAGAAAAGGGACTCTGCCCAAGCGCCATTCTTCATACTTCTGTTTGGCCAGAACGCCTGCATCCATCAGTACGTCCACCGGCGCAGCATATCCCCGCACTTTGCACTGGCGATCCATAGAGGAATGAATTTTCCCGATCCATTCGCCGTCGTTCATATCGTAGTTCCTCCCCCTGGGGTTATTCTAGCGAAATTTCCTGCAAAAGTAAACCATGCTTATTCCTTTTTACTCAGCGCAAGCAGAATCTCTCTAGCCGTATTCCAAAGCTCATCCAATTGTTCCTGAATTTCCGCTAAATCCGTTTCGTAAATACGCCCCGATTCGTTGGCCCGTTTGGCGATCTGGTTCAGATTGCCGCTGCAGCGTCGGAGCAGGAAGATCATCTCCCGAAGCTCCGGCAGATCCAACCGCAGCACGTAACCGTCAATAGCCATTTTGCGCAAGTAAGCGCCCATGTTGACGGTTCCTGCCAGTGCCATTTTTTCTTCCAGCAGCTCCCGTTCCTGCCGGGTCATCCGGAACTTGACCTGTATCTCTCGGGCAAGGCTCATCGCTCTGGTTCCTTCCTTTTTAGGGGTTTATCATGACTTCTTGATCCAGCTTTTCTCTGCACACTGGCCTTTTCCATCCTCTCATAAAGAGAAGGTTTCTCGCATTCCCGCCGCAGAAGGCCGGTAAAGCCATCCAAAACGGCGGGATGGCTGTCTACCACAAACGCGCCGCGGCTGTCATAGTCGGGACGAACCGCAGCGGCGATTTCAAATTGCGCCGCCCACGCTTTATTGGAGGGAGAAAATCGTCCGTCCCAGCTTTTCTGCTGGAGGGTGTTGGCCACCACATAACAGATACGTTCTTTGCCGTAGGCGGACATCACCTCCGTGACGGCAGCTTCGTTAAGGTGCATTCCGTCAAAATACTGACGAATAGCGGCTTCAATGGCGTTCTTGCAGGCGATATTCGCTTGCAGAGACGCACAGTACTGTTCCAGTTCCCCATGTTCGAGGGCATAGGCGGCGGTGTGTGGATAAAGTGGGGGTTCTATTCATGTGCTTTCTCCTTTTTAACGTATTTCTTCACAACTGCGCTGTTTGGGACTGTGCGTTCCTTCATTCCGCTCTTCTCCGGCTTTGGATAACCTGGCCTGAAGGGATGGCTTTTCGGTCTTCTCAGACGGTTCCGCAGGTTCTTCCTCGCAGATCGCCTCTGCGGCGGGGCCTGCCTCCATGTTCAGCGCCGCGTCCAGCTCGATCAGCCGGGCGCTTTTCTCCTGAAGCTCCGCTTCCTGTGGAAAGGGCTTCTCAGCTTCCATCTTTGCGGCTTCTCGCTGGCGTTCCCGGTTTTCCAGTTCAGACTGTTCCTGCGACAGCCGCTCAGAAATCTGTTCCAGCGCATGGTCGATCCGCAGAAGATTTCCCCGGGGATCGGTTCCCAGCAGGACCCGGTGGCTCCTTTCTCCTTTGAGAGTCAGAACGTAATCTTTTCCGAAGTTTTCCAGCGTCAGCGACATCGCAAAGCCTCGATACTGCCCCAATGAAATCGTCTGCATGTCCTTCAGGGTTTGACAGGCGCTGAGAATCGCCGTTCCCGCCGCATCCTTTTCGGCATAGCTCCGGCCCAGCACTTCCATTCCCGCAAACTCGCCTCTGGGCGGCGCGGTCCGTTCCGCCAGCGCAAGATCCGCCTGCAAACCCGAGATATTGCCTCTGACCCGTTCCAGCTGTTCGGGAAAGTATTTCAGCAGCCGGTCTTCCATCTGGTATTTCTGGCTCTGGTGGGAAGCCTTCAGCAGCCGCAATCTGGCTACCTCTATGTCCAGATCCATTTTTTCCCTAATCAGCGGGTTTCCCGCGCAAAGCGCCTTGATCTCCGCATAGCTGAGCGCCGTTTCATCCACATCGTCGCAGGAACGGACGGGCGACTTCGAGGTCATGATCTGGCTGATAAACTTCTGCTTATTCTCCACGGTCTGCCAGAGATAACTGTCGAAGGTTCCTTCCGTGGCGTACCGGTAGAGATGCACCTGCGGATTCCGGTTGCCCTGCCGAACGATCCGGCCTTTCCGCTGTTCCAGATCGCCGGGCCGCCAGGGACAGTCCAGATCATGCAGAGCAATCAGCCGGTCCTGCACGTTGGTCCCCGCCCCCATCTTGCTGGTGCTGCCCAGAAGGACCCGCACCTGCCCGGAGCGAACTTTGGCAAACAGCTCTTTCTTTTTGACCTCCGTATCGGCATTGTGAATAAAGGCAATTTCGGTTTCCGAAACGCCTTTCGCTATGAGCTTCTGCCGAATATCTTCATATACATTGAAGCTGCCGTCCCCTTTGGGAGTGGAAATATCGCAGAAGGCGAGCTGGGTGAGCTTGTCCGCAGCGCCCTCTTTCCAGATCTGCGCAATATTTTCCACGCACAGATTCACCTTGCTTTGGGGTTCGTCCGGCAATACGGGGTTAATGAGCCGCTGATCCAAGCCCAGCTTTCGACCGTCCGACGTTATCTTGAGCATGTTGTCCACGCTGGCGTCTACCGTTCCGCTGTGAACTGCCGCCGCCCGCTGGGACAGCTCCTGCACCATTTTCTTCTGGATTTCCGTGGGTTTGGCCAGCACAGTGTGGACGACCGCCTCCGGCGTTGGCAGATGCAGCTGATCCGCCGTTTTAATGTCCGCCGCTTCCTTAAACAGGTTCATCAGCTCCGGCAGATTGAAGAACTTGGCGAACCGGGTGCGGGCACGGTAGCCTGTTCCTTCGGGAGCCAGCTCAATGGCCGTGACCGTTTCCCCGAAGGTGCTGGCCCAGCAGTCGAAGTGCGCCAGCCCCTTCTGCACCAGCAGATCGTGCTGGAGATAGCGCATCATGGTAAACAGCTCCGTCATGCTGTTGCTGACTGGGGTGCCCGTGGCAAACACCACGCCCCGCCCGCCGGTCAGCTCATCCAGATAGCGGCATTTCATCAGCATGTCCGAGGACTTCTGCGCTTCGGAGGTGGAAAGGCCGGCCACGTTCCGCATTTTGGTGGTCAGAAACAGGTTTTTGTAGTTCTGCGCTTCATCTACATACAGCCGGTCTATGCCCAGCTGCTCAAAGGGAATCACATCGTTCTTCCGTTCCGTATCGTTGAGCTTTTTCAGCTTTGCTTCGAGCTGACGGCGAGTTCGTTCCATCTGCTTAATGGTAAAACGCTCGGCCCGGGAGGCTTTCAACTCGGAAATGCCCTCCTCGATTTCGTCGATCTGTTCTTGCAGCAGTCGTTCCTGCCGCTCCTGGGACACAGGGATTTTCTCAAACTGGCTGTGGCCCATGATGATCGCGTCATAATCGCCGGTGGCAATGCGGGCGCAAAATTTCTTGCGATTCTTGGTTTCAAAGTCCTTTTTGGTGGTAACGAGGAGGTTGGCCGAGGGGTAGAGCCGCAAAAATTCGGAAGCCCACTGCTCCGTCAGATGATTGGGCACGGCGAACAGCGCTTTCTGGCAGAGCCCCAGTCGTTTGCTTTCCATGACGGCGGCCACCATTTCAAACGTCTTCCCAGCCCCCACTTCGTGGGCCAGCAGCGTGTTTCCGCCGTACAGGATATGGGCGATGGCGTCCCGCTGATGGGGCCGCAGGCGAATTTCGGGATTCATGCCGGTGAAGGTGATATGCTCGCCGCTGTACTCCCGGGGCCGGGTGGAGTTGAACAGAACGTTGTAACGCTCCGTCAGCTCCCGCCGCCGGTTCGCGTCCCGCCAGATCCAGTCCCGGAAGGCGTCCTTGATGGCCTGCTGCTTCTGCTGGGCCAGCGTGGTTTCATTCTTGTTCAGCACCCGCTTTTCTCTTCCATCCACGTCCTGCACCGTGTCATACACGCGCACGTCCCGGAGATTCAGCGTATCCTCCAGAATGCGGTAGGCGCTGGCACGGGCGGTGCCATAGGTGGTGTGAGCCGCCACATCGTTATAGGGAATGCTGCTTTTTCCGTCGATAAACCACTCGGCGGTAGCGGGCGCGTAATTCACCTTGACGATGTTTCGGGCATAGAAAGGCGGCTGAAACGTCTCCTGCAGGAAAGCCTGAATATAGGATTTGTCGATCCAGGTCGCGCCCAGCCGCACGTCGATCTCGGATGCTTCCAATGGTTTGGGCAGGGCCTGACGTAGAGATTCCGCATTGACGGCAAAGCGCGCGTCCGTCAAAGCAGCCGCTTCGGCAGCAGCGAGTTTTTCCCGGATGTTGCCGGAGAGGTATTCGTCCGCCGCCACATAGCGGAAATGCCCTTCTTCATCCACTGAATCCGGCAGTGGGAAGATAACGCCCTGCAATTCGTTTGCAAGATCTTCCTCCGTTTTTCCGGAAAGCCGGGTCATATAGGGCATATCCACGCTGGCCCGTTCCGCAATAGAAACGGCCAGCGCCTCGGCGGCGGTGTCCACATGCTCCACTGCCTGTGCAGGACGAATAGTCCTTTTGCTGAACAAATCCGCCTTGTGGCTCAACTGGTGGTTTTCATCCAGAATTTCCAGCGAGCAGAGTAGATAATAGGAACTATCAGAAGCAAAGGCGTTGGCGTTGCTGCGGCCGTTGATCAGGCCGTATTGGGCGGTAAAATCATCATAAAGGCGGTTCAGCGCTGACTGCGACTGTTGGATGATCTCATCCGGCGCATTCTCCATCTGCTGGTCGATCAGGCTGCGAACGCAGTCCCGCAGGCCTACCAGCCCCTTGACGCGCTCTTTGGCGGCTTCGCTTAGTTCCTGATGCAGCATGCGGCTGTTTTCCCGATAATAGACCTCGCCCGCAACAACCGCATAGGAGAAGTTTTTCACGTCGGGATCAGCAGGAAGAGACGTATCTATCGTCGCGTCCTCGGCTAAATCGGAAAATTCCACTTTCGTGATCTGACCAGTAATATTCCGCATGGCTGCCGCCAGTTGTTCCGCCAAATCAGTCCCATCCAAGGGAATACAGACCGTTTCCTGCCGACTGCCGTACATGCTGTCATCCCAGGCCATCCGGCCCAGCACCATTTCCGGATGCTCCGCAAAATAGGCGTTGAGGGGAATACCATCCTCCGAGACGCTCAGATGTACCCAATCCGGCTCGATGTCGATGGGCCGTTCCCGCTTTTGCAGGAACAGAATATCCGAAGTGACTTCCGTGCCCGCATTGGCCTTGAAGGCGTTGTTGGGCAGACGGACTGCGCCCAGCAGCTCGGCGCGCCGGGCAATATAGCGCCGCACGTCGGGATTCTGCTTATCCATGGTACCTTTGGACGTGATGAAAGCCACTACGCCGCCCGGGCGCACCTGATCCAGCGCCTTGGCGAAGAAATAATCGTGAATCGGGAAATGCAGCTTGTCATACGGCTTGTCCGATACATGATAATTTCCGAAGGGAACGTTGCCAATGGCCAGATCGTAGAAATCCCGGCGGTTTGTGGTTTCAAAGCCCGCTACGGTGATATTGGCTTGGGGATACAGTTGTCTGGCAATTCGACCGGTCAGGCTGTCCAGCTCTACGCCGTACAGGCGGCTTCCGGCCATGGCGTCCGGCAGCAGGCCGAAAAAATTGCCCACCCCGCAGGCCGGTTCCAGAATGTTGCCGGAGGTAAAACCCATGCGTCCAATGGCCTCATACATAGCGCGGATGACCGTCGGGCTGGTGTAATGGGAGTTTAGGGTAGAAGCGCGGGCGGAAGCGTATTCGGACTCACTGAGTAGACCTTTGAGTTCTTCATATTCCTTTTTCCAATCTGCATTCTGCGGGTCAAACGCCTGAGAAAGGCCGCCCCAGCCTACATAGCGGGAAAGAATTTCCTGCTCCTCCGGCGTGGCGGGACGATTTTCCGCTTCCAATTGCTGCAAAGTGCGGATGGCCGCCAGATTCCATCCATACTTGGTTTTGGCTCCGCCCTCGCCCAGATGGTCGTCGGTAATGTGGAAATTTTCAGCGGGAGGAGGCGTTGCCTGTCTTGTTTCCTGATGGGGCAAAGGAAGTTCTTCTTCGGGCAGCGCATCCAGCAGGGCCTGTACCGCTGCGTAGTGTTGAGCCGAAAAAGTGATTTTTACGTCCCCGTTTTCCTGCGGAAACTCTCCGAAATCAATGCTCTGGGCCTCCAACTGAGGACGAAGCCGCTCAAAGTCCGGCTGCGTAACGGTAGCTTCCAGATTGGGCAAAGTCAGTACGCTGGTTACGACCGACTTTTTTTCCTGATAAACGGCGCGAAGGAGCGGCGCGGCATCCTGCCATGAAAGCCCCAGCGTTTGGGAACTTTTTTCTCCGTGAATTTCTGTTTCAAAACCGTCCCGACCGGTAAAAAAGTCGGCTTCCTCTCCGGTTTCCAGCGTCATGGAGCCTGCGTCGGCCTGGTCAAAGGAAGCCGCTAGCCATCCGGCCAGAGAAGGATTCGTTACCCCTCCCCGTAAGAGCCCCGCAATCTGCTCCTGCATCTGGACAGTCAGGATTCCGTTCAGCAGCAAATCCCGAAGGGCGTTATCGACGGTTGGGGCCGGCAGAAGGTCCACTATGGCCTGATTCCGACGATCCAGACGCAGCAGGCTTTCAAAACGGTTTCGATTTTCGGAACGAAAGAGCGGATACGGCAGAGTAAGGTCCTGCATCTGCACATGCCGCCGCGTCACTTCGGTAATCTGAAAAGCCGTATCGTCCAGATAGACCGTATCACCGGCCCGGTAGGGCAGCGGTAAGAAATCCTGTTGTTCGGACGGACGTTCTGAATTTGCTTCTTTCTGCTTTTCTTCCGAAAGAAGAAGCCTCTTTTGCACCAGCCGCTCCATCCGCTGAGCGACCATGTTCCATTTCAGCGCCACTTCCGGGCAGCCGGTTTTGTGCAGACGAATCCCTTTTGCGTCATAGTCCATGCTGCTGCCGGACTTTCCCGTCAGCGCATGGCTTCTGCCGCCGGTTCCGTATTCTTTTTTCAGGAAGTCCGCCTGTTCCCCGGGCGTATGCTTTTCCGCAAAATACCGGGCGATTCGCTCCCGGCCGCCCTCCATGTTGTTGCCCTGTGCCAGCGCCGCGTCAATTTCGTCCTGGGTAATAAAAGAAGGGGCCGCTGCTTCCAGCAAATTGGAAGAATAGACGTTTCGCGGAAATTCCAGCTCTTGCAGCCGTTTCAGCAGCGGAGCAGGGGAATGAAACTGGAAGCGGAGCAGCGAAGGATTCCGCTCATAGGCAGTAGAAAAACGCTCCATTTCTGTCTGAAGCTGCCTTCGTCCCTCCGATTGGGTTAAAAACTCCGCCAGCTTCTGCTGATTTTCCGGCCAGATGTGCTGAAACTGATCCAGTGCAGGAAGCATTTCCACTGCTTCTTTTGTCATGTCCTGCCGCAGATACAGCAGGCTTTGCGCCAGCTCCATCCTCTCCTGATTATCCATCTGAGCCAGTTCATCTACCGTGACATACCGGCCCTGCTCCAGCAAACTGCCGATCCGCTCCGCTGCTTCCTCCCATGAAAAACGGGCAGCAAACGGATGCTCCCGGGCGCTGTCTCCGTGAGCCAAAGCAAGGCCATGTTCGTCGCACCAAATAGACAGGCTTCCTCTGAGCGTGGTAATGCCCGTGCCGCCCTGATACTCTTTTTGGAGAGTTAAAATCAGTTCGGGAGTGCTTTTCCCCTTGGAAAATTCCGTGGCAACACGCATCCGGCTGGCCGGTTCGGAAACGGCGGCCTGCAAAGCCTGAACCACTTCTTCCTCGGAAACAGAAGCAGCAAAAGAAAACGCAGAGGGCTGAACGCTCTCCGCGTGGTCGATTTGCGCGATTTGCGCCTGTTCTGTAGGGAAGAAGGATAACTGTACTTCGGAGGAGAAAACTGCCGGGGGTTCTTCCTCCGGCAGATCATTCAGCTGTAAATCAGCTCGTTCAGAATCATTTCTTCGGCCTGGGCCTTGCAGTTGTTCATCAGCCCGACCCACTTCATCATATCGCCGGCCTTGAACTGCTCCGTCACCCCGCACTGTTTCATCAGCTGCGGCAGGATCTGCTCCATCCGCCTGTTCGCCGTTTCCTCGATCTCCAGCAGGTGCGGATACAGTTTCCCCGTCAGAAGCAGGGACTGGAACAGCATGGGCTGATGCTTCTGCAGGTAGTCTTTCCGCATCCGTCCGTACCGGCCCAGCGGTTTCTCCGTTTTCTCCACGGTCAGGTTGGGAATCAGATAGTCTCCGTTTGGCTGATAGGTGATCTGACTCATGTTCAAGACTCCTTTCATGATTTCGGACTGCTATTTCAATGGTACGCAGGACTTCCTCGCTCATTTCGCTGACCGCCGTTCCCAGAACGGTCACAGCTTCCGGGGTATTCCAGTCGAAAATGGGCAGAAAATCCTCGTGGACAAAGCGTTCGTCGGGACTGCGCCCGCAGCGGGACAGCAAAGCGTATTCGGCGCTGACGGCGGCGGCTTTCCGGAAGGAAACTCCGACGTTGAATTCATCGTACCCTTCCAGATAGCTTCCGTCAACGATGCTGAGAATTTCCCGGCGGTGATCCAGCCACTGGTTCATCACCAGCTGCTGAACAGCGGCATGAATCTGTTTTTCCAAACTCCCGGTGACGTCATATCCGTCCTCCAGCGCGCGACGGGCGGCTTCTTCGTTCTGTTCCGTAAGCTGCCATTGAGAGAATGGGCGGGAACTGGCGCGAACACCCGTATCCGCAATGTCGAACACATAACGGAGTTTGGGTTCGTCCCCGGAAACATCCAACAGGGCGATTCCTTTGGAGCCCCGGCGGATATAGCGGCGCATCCGATCGTTCCAGACACGATAATCCGCGCAGGCGGTCGCCTCCGGACGCTGGGCATAGATCATGAGCTGTTCATGGTAGGGATATTTGTACAGCCGGGCGGCGGTTTTCAGGAAGCCCGTCCATTCCGTGTGACTGTGGGTAATCCGCCGGGCGGTATCTTCTGCAAGCTGAACGTAAGCATTAGCTGCGGGCATTGTTTCTCCCTCCTTAGAATCCGTCGATTTCCAGATCCAGCGCCGCAAAAGTCGTGTCGGTCATGCGTTCCAGTTTGCGGAGAGTGGACAGCGTCAGGTCATGCAGGTCCGTTTCCTCCGGGGACAGATAGTTCATCATGGCTTTCAGCTCTTCGATCAGGCCAAGGCGGCTGCCGGGGTTATAAATCACCATGAGATTGGTTTCCGCGAGGGTAAAAGTGGGATGGGTCATTGGTTATCGCTCCTCCGATCTTCTTATGGGCATTGCTTTTTGTCTGTCGGGCCTGCTTTTCAAAGCATCTGAAGCTGTTTTAAGCTGCTCTTGAATGGGGATTTTCTGCCGGGCAGGCGAAAGGTCTGCCAAAAAGTCTGGCAGCTTCACAAAACCGATGGCATCCACATAGTGAGCGGAAAGAACGCCGTTTTGCCTGACGGCAATCACGTCCGAAACGGACAGGCTGCGCCCGTGAAAATCCTGCGGATAATCCCTGTTGAATCGCTGGAAAAGCTCATTCAGCTGTTGGGGCAACGTGCCCTGCGGCAGTGCGCCCGTATACACCGGTCGATAATTCTTCCTGTCAATCGAGTTCTTCGCCTGTTGATACGCTTCGAAACGCAGGCCGTGCAGCGCAGCGCCCTCTTTCAGCTGATACAGCGCATAGGCGTTATCGCTTTCAAGAAACTGTTTTTCTTTCCGCTCAAACCAGGACGCAGGCGCAATTTCCATAAAATATGGGCTGTTCCATTCGTCGAACGGAAGAATAACCCTGGGCCAGACGCCGTTTTCTTTTTCCGGCGCGCTGGTCATAACATGGGTGAAGCCCAGCTCCTCCGCTGCCTGCGCTGCCATCCGAAGCACTTCCGCATCCCGCCTTGTGTATGTAAGAGTGGAAAAATCCGTGATCAGGGTATTCTGACCCTCTCTCACCTGTAAAAGAGCCAGGGAACGCTGCCTTTCCTTCTGTTCCATGCCAAGGGTCAGGCGGGCGTAGGGTTCGCCGTTTGAATGGAAATCCTGAGGTTCATGGTTATAGGGGGCTGCCCGCAGCTCTTTGAAACGGGCAAAGGCGTCGGCAGGATTGGCAAAATGCTCCAAAGGCGTTTGAAAGGCCGCGTGAGTTGACCAGGTTTTCAGATCGGGAATCACATAAAACTGCCAATGAGAAGTGAAGTCCTTCATGAAAAATCCTCCTTGTCTTTAGCGTTTCTGCGGGAATTCCAGCTTGAAGTTAACATACTGCCCGCCGGAATCATCCAGTACAATCGTTGCGTCATAGGTTTTGCCGGTCTTTGGAGAATACAGCCCTTTCACAAAAACCCGTTCCTCTTTCAGAAGCGTTGTCGCTATGGCGGCAGTGAGTTCCTTTTTCTTTGAGGCAAAGAAGGGATTTTGCCGCCATAGCGCAAAGCGGCAGTCACGGTTGCTGCACAGGAAGCCTTTGGGCCGTTCCACAACCGTGCTGCCGCATCGTGGGCATATGCCAATGCTTTTCGTTTCTTCTGCGAATAGAACGCTGCTCTCTGGAACAGGACATCCATGCCGTGCCAGATTGCGTACCATGTCTGTGATTTCTTCCATAAAAGCGCCAGGCGCTATTTCGCCTTTTTCGATCTGTTTCAGCTTCTGTTCCCATTCTGCTGTCAGAAGGGGCGACTGCAATTCCTCCGGCAAAACCGTAATCAGGGAAACGCCCTTCTGCGTGGGCAGCAGGACGCAGCTCTTTTTCCCTTTTTTGCGTTCGATCTGGCCGGTTTTGACCAGCTTTTCAATGATCCCGGCACGGGTGGCGGGCGTGCCCAATCCCTTGCGTTCCGCGTCGTCTGGCGTTTCTTCCACACCGGCATTCTCCATGGCCGATAATAATGTGGCTTCGGTATAGGACTTGGGCGGAGACGTTTTTCCTTCCTGGATAGACGTTTTTACCGGCAGGAAGGTCATCTGGTCGTTCAGGGGAGGAAGCTCCTTCGCGGCAGTTTCTTCTACAGGCGCAGATTTCAGCGCAGTCCGGCAGACTTTTTCCATGGATTTCCAGCCCATGTCCATGATCTGCCGCCCTTTCAGAAAAAAAGAAACGCCCTCACACTCCAGCGTGACGGCGGTTTCGTGAATCCGACAGGGCTTTCCGACGGCGCAGAGCAGGCGCACCATGAGCAGGGTCAGGAGGCTGCGTTCGCCGGCGGGCAGAGACTGAAGATCCTGTTCGGCTATCCCGGCGGTAGGAATCAGGGCGTGATGGTCCGTGACCTTACTATTGTCGATTACCTGAGCAATGTTGCAGGAAAACATTCCATTTTTCATGAGAGGCAGAACTTTGACGGTTTGTTCCACAAGTATCCGGGTACTGTTTTCCATATGACTGGTTAAATACCGGCTGTCGGTACGAGGATAGCTGGCCAATTTCTTTTCATACAGACTTTGCGCATAATCCAGCGTCTGCTGCGCCGTATAGCCCAATAAACGGTTGGCGTCACGCTGCAGGCTGGTCAGGTCGTAAAGCCGGGGCGGCTGTTCCAACCGTTCCTTCTGTTCCAGCTTGATGATTCGGGCTTCTTTTCCGTCGCAAAGCGCCGCAATCCGTTCCGCTTCGGCGCGCTCCGTCAGCCGTTCGCTGACGGCGGTCAACGAGCCGCAGTCCAGCTGCACCGTGTAAAAGGGAGTGGACTGAAACGCCTGAATCTGCGCTTCCCGCTCCACCAGCAGGGCCAGCGTCGGGGTCATGACCCGGCCAATGTTCAGCAGCTGATGATACCTCGTGGAGAACAGCCGCGTGGCGTTGATTCCCACCAGCCAGTCCGCCTGAGCGCGGCACAGGGCTGCTTGATACAGAGAATCATATTCGCTGGCAGGACGAAGGCTTCGGAACCCTTCGGCAATCGCGACGTCTTCCAGCGATGAAATCCACAGGCGCTCCACGGGCTTCGTGCATCCGCACAGGGAATAAACCAGCCGGAAGATCAGCTCGCCCTCGCGGCCTGCGTCGGTCGCACAGACAATGCTCGTGACGCGGGAATCATTCATCAGGGTACGAAGGATGCTGAATTGAGCCTTCGTGCTTTCAATAACGGAAAATTGCCAATTGACAGGAAGAATCGGCAGATCTTCAGTCCGCCACTTGGCGTACTTTTCACCGTATTCGGAGGGAGCCGCCAGCTCCACCAGATGTCCGACGCACCAGGATACCCAATAGCCGTTTCCTTCCAAATAGCCTTTTTTCTTTTGGTTTGCGCCCAAAACGGCGGCGATGGAGCGGGCGACGGAGTTCTTTTCTGTTACCACGAATTGCATAAGTTTTTCCTTTCAAAGTAGGTTGAATCGATCCTATTTTCTGTGCTATACTGAGATAGGAGGGATGCCAAATGATGATTAACACAAACGCTATTGTTTCCATGACAGAGGCCAATCAGAATTTTTCGCGCGTTACGCGGATTGCTGATGCAAACGGCCAGGCGGTTGTATTCAAGAACAACCGCCCGAAATATCTTTTAATTGATATGGATCGTTCGCCATTGCTGGATATGACCGACGATGAAAAAATTGATGTGGTAGCAGCGCGTATTATGAAGAAATTCAAGCCTGCCTTTGAGGAGCTTGCGAAATGATCCGCTTTACGACAGAACGGGTGCTTCTTTTGCATCAGTTGATGATCGCCCAAACGGGCGGTTCGGATGGGCTGCGCGATATGGGCCTGTTAGAAAGCGCCGTCGAAAGCATTTACGCCAGCTTTGGCGGACAGGAACTATATCCCAGCAAGCAGGAAAAAGGAGCCCGGCTCGGATATGCCTTGATCGCCAATCATGCTTTTGTAGATGGAAACAAACGCATTGGCATGTATGCAATGCTGACGTTTCTCGAAGTAAACGGCATACGCCTGAGCTGCCGAAATGACGAGGTTGTCAAAGTCGGATTGGGCATTGCGTCGGGCGCAATGAAATATGAGGACGTACTGACTTGGGTCAACGAGCATCAGATATAAGGCAGGGGGACGGGAGGTTTTATCCTCCCGCCCCTTTTCAAATGATTTATTCGTCCTCCTTACTCGTTTCTTCCTCCTCGTCACTGTCAAAGTCATACTCCTGCACCGGCGGACGCTTCTTGCCCTTCTTCTGCTTAAAATACCACAGCGCTCCGCCTGCCGCGGCCAGCAGCAATCCCATTATACCGGCTGCTACACCGCCGCTGCCTTTAGACGTCGCTTCCCTTGTGGAAGGAACCGGCGCAGCAGTCGGAAGACTCGTGGGTTCCGGCGTAACGTAGATCACTTCCGGCTCGTCGGGAATGTCTTTCGCATCTACAATGTCCAGCAGATCGCGGCTGTCCACCAGGTTGAGGAAGTAGGTTTCATACTTTTCGCCCTTCTCGTCCAGTGGCTTGTCGTAATCAATAATCATGTAGAAAAGGTCGCCGTTTCGGGTCTCAATGGCGATAAACTGCTTGTTCGTGGCTTTGTCATACAGCAAATCCCGCGTAAAGGAATTGGCTGTGCCGGAAAAGGGAAAGCCCTGCCGGGTTTCCGTGTAGATCGGAACGGTTGCAGCAGGAAAGATCATTTCTGTAGGAGCAGCGGTAGGAACAGGGCTGGGAGTAGCCGTTGCCCGGCTGCCGGAATGCCCTTTGCCGCTGATTCCCCGATCTCCCGAAGAACCGCCGTCCGGTTTTCGGGTGGGATGAGATACGGCAGTGGGCTGGGGCGTATTCGCAGGCTTGGGGGTGTTGGTTGGAGCAGTCGTGGGCGTGTTATGAAAGAAGGGGTTTGCCAGTGCGATGGCCCTGGAAGGATTTCCTACCTTATCGATCACCTGCACCAGCAGCTGCTCATAGGCGTCGGCATATTGTTTGAGATGAATTTTCAGCTTGCCGTCCGTCAGTTTTGCAGCCTCATAACGGGTTCCATTCACCTGCACGGCGGCAATTCCCGACTCAGCGTCGCTGGTTTCCACCCAAAGATATTCGCCCTTGATGCTGGCTTTCAACATGGGCGCGGTATGGTCAAAGCAGCGGATTTCCACCTTTTCGCTATGCTCCTGCCCATAGGGGTCAGTCACGATAACCTTCACCGTGCAATTGTCTTTCAATTCAATCCACATATGGCCGGACGGAAGTTCGCCGTCAATCAGAATGATACTGTTCAGGACGATTTTTACGTTTTCCCAGCCTGTGCTGTTCAGATCGGTAATGTTCAGTTCCATGACAGCCCGGTTCAGATACCATCCTTCGGGCGGAACCATGTCAATTTTATAAGCGGCTTCCGGCGGCACAGTCGGTTCCAAGGCAGGAACGATGGTCGGTTCGGAAGCTGGCTCCCTGGTCGGTTCCGTCGTAGGTGCTTCGGTCGTTGGCACTTCAGTTACAGACGGTTCCGTAGCGGGCGACTCCGTTTTTCCTTCATCCTCCGAATCGCCCAGAAGCGCAGGGTCTTCCAAAATGACCAGGCCATCGTAGTCTTCAGGCGTGATCGGTTCCGCCTGCGCCATCACTGCCATGGAAAATGCAGTACTAAGTAGGACTAATAGACATAAAAACGATACCATAAGACGCATCCATTCATTCGTGTTCTTCATCGTTTGTTTCCTCCCTATTTTCATCCAAAATCAAATCAGCATAAGGGATACGGTGCTTTTCCTGCATGGCGCGCACCAGTTCCATCAATTCGGACAGCGACAGATTCTCACTCCGCATCATGGCGCGGATCTCCAGATTCTCCGCTTCCATGATTTTTGCATCCAGCGCCTTTCGGCGTTCCTCCAGCACCGCCATTCTGGCAGCGATTTTGTTTCGTTCCTCGGTATACTTCTTCAACTTATTTTGCATCTCAATCTCCTTTTTTCGTGGTTTGTCAATCTCTTGCCAGACGGCCATAGCCAAAAAAATGCTGCTGCCAGTAGCTGTCCCTCAGATCGGCATACCCGATGGGCGAACCGCAGTGCAGCATGAAACCGTCTCCCACATAAATGCCGCAATGGGTAATGCCGTCCACGCCGGAAATGGTTTTCTCAAAGAAAACCAGATCGCCCGGCTTTGCTTCCTCCGGCGTAATTTTCTGGCAGATCCCGTACAGGCTGGTGGCTCCCAGCCTGCCCACGTTGCGGACGCCGCTGTTGGTAAACACATACGACACAAAACCCGAACAGTCGAAGGAAGTTTCCGGACTGTCCCCACCCCAGACGTAGGGATAGCCGATGTACTTCTCCGCTTCTTCCAGAATGCGCCGAAAGGTTTCGTCTTCCAGATAGGCTTCGGGCACGTCGTGTTTCCCCGGGTCCCGCAGAGTGGAAGCGTAGGGATTGCCTCGAAACAGGTCTTCCCGGTTGCCCAGCACCGAAATGTACATGGCGTAGCGGCCTACCCCTTTCCGGCTCAGCACGTAGAACGGCAGATGGGACAGGTTGAAATTTTCCAGCCTGACCGTGCAGGTTCGGTAGGTGTAGGGCACGTCCTCCAGCACCTGATAGGGCCGCCAGGTAATTTCACCCGTTTCCGGATCGACGATCTTTTCGTAATGCTTTACCCACTCCTTGCGATACCGGGTTTCAGATTTCACCTTTTGGGACAGGGTGTACTGTTCTTCAAACAGGCGATTCAGGAAACCATACACGCCGTCAATTTTCCACTCTCCGTTGGCATGGGCCGATACCAGCGAAATCAGGGCGTGAGGATCATGCCAGATTCGAGCCAGATCATACTGAAATTCATCGTATTGCGGATGCTCCGCGGCATAGCGGTCGATTTTCTGCTGAAGCTCATCCTCCAGTCCCTTGTAGTAGCGTTCGGCGGCGAGAATATCTTCGTCTTCGGCAGGATAAGTAGCGATCACCAGCGCCTGCAATCCGCCCTGCAAAAGCGGGGTGCAGGAGGAAAGGCTGTTGATCAGCATAGCCAGCAGCAGGAACAGCGCGCCGCCCAGCGCATAAGTCTTCTTTCCACGGATAAAGAATCGCTTTATCCTGTGAAGCGTTCGCAGCACCGGGTTCTGTCCGCCTGCTGCTGTCTGAGCGGCGTAATAGGCTTTTCGGATGGCCTGTTTCTGCCGCCAGCGGGAGAGGGGATTGCTGGAAAGCGCAGCTTTCTGCTGCAAAGAACGGATGTTGGCCTTGTCCAGCTTCTGTTCAGCTTTTTCCAGTTGCCGGTAGGGCTTGAGCTGGTGGGAACGGTAGGAATGCTCTGCAAAGCGTGCAGCCTTTTCAGCGGCTTCCTCCCCATGATGGGCCGCCTCCACACCGGTATTTTCCTCCTCTACCTTGCCGATCTGGCGGTGAACTTCCGACAGAGACAGGCCCATGATTCCGGCAGAAGGGGAGGGTGGGGTAGGCTTTGGCTTTTCCTCAAAGTGCAGGCGTACCTGGGTCTCTCCGGCGGATTCCCGATAAGTCGTCCGCATTTTCTTTTTAGGACGATTTGTCCTAAATTTATTCAAATCACCTGCTGCTTTTTCTGTTTTTGTCTGGAACGATGAATCGTCAGACATTTTCTCCGAAGAAAACCGTAAAGGTGGACGAGAAGAAGTCACTTGGGAAGGGCCTTCGTTCGTTTCTTCCTCCGAAAAGAAGAGCCGCGACCGTTCTTTTTCAGTCATCGGTTATCACCTCTTTACGCAAAGCGGCGTTTTGAAAACGCCGCTCCATCATTTGATGAAAATTCCTTTCAGCCTGCGCGTCTGCTGCCGCGCTGACTTTGCACGCGGATAAAACCATAAGCAGCAAAAACAGCACCAAAAGTACAGTTCCGATACTCCATCCCATCATGTCCTTGTGCCTTCCTTCGGTTTGCTTTGCGCTTCGCCGGGCTTGGTGGTCATCATCTTGTACAGCCTGGTGTCCTTGGGGAAGCGGTCGATGAAGGGCAAAATCGTATTGCCGTAGAACAGCAGTCCTTCGCCCTCGCCGCTGTGGGTCACATAGGAAAGCTGATGAGGCGAAATGTTCAGCTGCTTCGCCAGAATCTCCCGGTCGCCGCCTGCCTGATTGAGCATGTAGATGAAGTCGGAATTCTCAAAGATATTCGCTACTTCCCGGGAAGAAAGCAAATCCTTTACGTTCTGCGTAATCCCCGTGGGAATGCCGCCCCATTTGCGGAAGCGCTTCCAGATTTCCACGCTGTAGGCCGCCGTCTGTTCCTCTTTCAAGAGAAGGTGGAATTCGTCCACATAGTACCGGGTGGCTTTGCCCACGGAGCGGTTGGCGGTCACACGGCCCCACACCTGATCCTGCACGATGAGCATCCCCAGCTTTTTCAGCTGCTTGCCCAGCTCCTTGATGTCGTAGCAGACCAGCCGGTTCTGAATATCCACGTTGGTGTGGTGGTTGAATACATTCAAACTGCCGGAAACATAGATTTCCAGCGCCGTGGCGACCCGCCGGGCTTCCTTTTCCTCCTGCGCCAGCAGCGCCTGATACAGGTCGCCCAGCACCGGCATGTTTTCCGGCCGGGGATCCGCCAGATACGGTTGGTACACCAGCCGCACCGCTCGGTCGATGACGGTTTTCTCGATGGGCTGAAGCCCTTCCCGTCCGCCTACGATCAGCTCGCACAGGCTCAGCAGAAAGTCCGATTTCAGCGACAGGGGATTGTCGTCGTCGCTGTAATTCAGGTTCATGTCCATAGGGTTAATGTAGTGAGAACTGGCAGGCGAAATCTTGACCACCTGCCCATGGAAGCGCTCCACCAGCGGATAATACTCGCCCTCGGGATCACATACGATTACGTCGTCGTCCGTAATCAGGTACGCGTTGGTGATCTCCCGCTTGGCGCTGAAGGACTTGCCGCTGCCGGGCGTGCCCAGAATCAGGCCGTTGGGCGTTTTCAGTCGTTTGCGGTCTACCATGATCAGGTTGTTGGAAAGCGCGTTCAGACCGTAATACAGGGGTTCGCCCTCGGTCTGGAACAGCTCCTGCGTCACAAAGGGAACGAAAATGGCCGTGCTGCTGGTGGTCAGTCCCCGCTGGATTTCGATCTGATTAAGTCCCAGCGGCAGGGATGAAATCAGCGCCTTTTCCTGCTGGAAGTCCAGCCGTTCCAGCGCGCAGTTGTACTTCTGAGCGATTCCCTGCGCCTGGAACACGCGGTTTTCCAGCTGCTGCCGGGTACTGGCGGTGTTCATCACCAGAAAAGTGACCAGGAACATGCGCTCATTATGGCTTTGCAGGTCTTCCAGCAGTTTCTTGGCTTCCCCGCCGTAGGTGGCCAGATCGGAAGGCAGGATGTCGATGTCGTATCCGGCGCGGATGGCTTTCTTCTGTTCGTCAATTTTGCTTTGATCCAGCTCGGTAATTTTGCGCTTGATCTGCTTGATAGCTGCCGTCTGGTCGATGGACTGGATGTGCAGGCTGACGATCAGGCTGCTTTCCATGTTGAGGAAGTCCGCCAGCATTCGGTCGTTCAGCTCCGGGGCAAGGATTTGCAGAAAGGAAACAGCCCCCAGCGTTCCGCCCATGCGGAAGCGGCGGCCTTCCCGGAACTCAAAGCCCGTAGGCGCAATGAAATCCCTGGTGGATAGGCCCGTGCGCGGCAGCCATTCCCATTCGAAGGCGAACTTCTCCTGGGTGTCCATATGAAAAATGGAATGGAGGAGCCGTAGGCGTTCCTTTCCGTTCAGCGTTTCCACCGCAGCGCCCAGACGTTTGAAGTTGTTGATGACGTCCGTCTCGATTCGTTCCAGCCGGGGCCGGGCGGTTTTAATGCCGTCCGCCTCAACGCCGAAGGTGAGAAACTTGGTTTTTGTCAGGCCGTTGCTGCCCTTCGCCATCTGATTTTTCAGCATGGCGGCGTATTCGATCCGGCTTTCATCGGCGTCATCGCCCCGCAGAGGAATGGCAACGCTCTGTTCAAACTCCTCCGTCCTGACTGCAAGGTTGACGAAGGAAAGCTGAAAGTGAATGGATGAATCGAAATAATTGAGAAAGTCGCACCAGCCCTCAAAGATGGCGGTCTTGTCCTCATTCTGTGCCAGCTGGTAGTTAATATCTTGAAATTGCAGGGTTTTGGTGTAGCGGTTATTTGCCAGACAGATTCCGTCCGGCCAGATACGGTCATACGGAATGGTCTGTTGAGCAGTAGAAGGGTATTTTTCCTTTCGAGTACGGGTAAAAATTTCCCTGAGCCGCGCTCTTTCCTCACGGGTGAGCTTTCGTTTGACGGACAATCTTTTGCACCTCTCTTTCCATCTGTTCCTGCCGCATGAGCGCGGCGTACAGGTTGTCGGTTTGGTAGGGTCTTTGTTTGGGCCGTAGGAATACCGTCTGAATCACATCGCCCAGCACCTTTTCCAGCGGTCGGCCGTTTTTCTCATACAGCCCCATGACAAACAGTGGTAGCATGGACAGCACCATAAGGATGGCGGCAGGACTTGCACCCAGGCTGCCCCGGAGCAAAAAGAAAAGCGGAACGCCGATAAGCGCGCCGCCGCCAAAGCAGATGAGCTGCCTTTTGGTCAGATTAAAGAGGACCTTTGATTTCACTTTCGTCAGGTCTTTGGGAACGGGAACGTAAGCCAATTGAATTCCTCCTTTTATAGTGGTCGTTTTCAACTGCTGACACGATGTCAGCGGTTTTTGAGCATCAAAAAAGCACCTCTTACGGAGATGCTTTTTAATGCTGGTTATTTAAGGGTTGTCATTTTTCTGCGCTGGTAAAGAATTCTTCGAATTTCAACCGTTTGTCTGGTTTCATCCACCACATAGAACACGTTATAATTTTGAAGCGGAAAGAACCGTACTTCGTTCTTCAACGCATAAAGCGATGGATAGAGGGTGTGCCGGTAAGGCATTTCCTTCAAGCTTTGCACGGCGCGGTCGATTTCATCCAGCAGGGACGCTGCGGCTTCCGGCGCACAAAGTTCCTTTGCAATGTACAGAACGATTTCTTCCAATTCCTGCCGCGCAGCAGGCAGATAGATAATTTTATACACGTGCAGGATTCACCGCTTTCAGTTTTTGCCGCAGGTCTGCCATCACGTCCTCATGGAGAAACCGTTCCTGTGTTGTTTCCGCTTCGATTTCCGCTTCCCGCAGTTTAGCCGAAACGCCTAACTCATACTGCAACTTTTCATAAACATCATAGCTGAGAACGACCATATCGCCATAGCCATTTCTGGTCAGGATCACAGGCTCGTCGCTTTGATGAACAACGCGGGAAATCTCGGCAAAGCTGTTGCGCAAGTCCGATACAGGGCGAATCTGAGGCATATCATCCACTCCTTTCACACTTATTTTAGCATAATTATGCTAACCGTACAAGAAGCAATCTTTGTTAAGAATCAATGCGCCCCGAAAATCTGTTTGGCCACGCCGCCGGATTTGAACAGGGAAAAGCACAATAGCACCGTATAGCCGATGCACGTCCAGATAGCCGCCACTACGTCGGTTCCTACCGCGATGGTATGCACCAGCACCGCGTAAATCGCCACGCAGACGATGATGAGGAATGCCTGAAAGCCCAGGGCAAACAGCGAACGAAGGTAATTCTGTCCCATCTGGCCCCAGCTATGGTTCATCATGGTTGCCATGGGAATGGGGGCAAGCGACGTGACAACGTAGATTTCCACCATCCGGCCATAAACGATGACGAAAATGCAGATACTGAGCGCCTGAAGGGTCACGCCCACAAACAACGTTTGAAACCAGAGCCCCAATAGCGGCCCTATTTCCATCTCCCGCAGTCTTGCTTCCAGATCACCCATCACCTGCGTCATCTCAATGGCCGTGTCCGCGCTGATCAGCCCGGCGGCACTGCCGACGACGCTCTGCGCCGCGTCAAAGATGCCCATGATGATGTCCCAGGTGTTGGTAACGATCAGGATGGCGCAGAAGGTCTTGAAAATCCATTTAAAGAACACCCAGGTTTCAAAGCTCTGCAGGTTGTTCTTTTCCAGTACCAGCTGCAGAAGCTCCAGCGTCATCACAATGGCCAGAATCACGCCGGCAATGGGGAGAATGACGTTGTCCGACAGGCTGCGGATCATGCTGTAGACGCCACTGTTCCACGCCTGGGGCGTAGCGCCCACCTGCCCCGCAATGCCGCTGACCTGCTGATTGACATTGTCAAACAGGCCCTGCAGGTTGCCCATAATGCCGCCGATCAGGATTCCCTTAAGCCATTCCGTCACTTTGTTCCAGATAAAGTCCAATGATTTCCCTCCTTTGGCTTCCGGCTTCCCGCTGGAAACAGGAAGCCGGAAGCAGTTGTAGAGGCCGCTGCCGTTTTAGCCGAACAGCCCCTTGAGCAGGGGAACCAGCGCCAGTCCCAACGCGGCCATGCCGCCGCCCGCCATGAGTTGTTTCATACCAAAATAGGTGTAAAACTCTGCTCGATGGCGGGCGGCGGCGTGTCAAGAAATTTATGGAATTTTTTTAGAACCGCCCCGGCGGGAACAGGTCAGGCCGTGACCTGTTCCACCTCCGGGATGGGTTTGAGATTAAAATGAATTTCAATAGAAATGTGTCGTGTCTTATCGCTGTCGATGTGTTCATGGACAACGATTTCTTTAATCAGACGGTTGAGGGTGGCAGCGTCCAGCTCCGTGATGTCGGCGTATTCCTGAATGGCGTCCACCCATTGCTTGGCGTCCACGGCAAGGCGGATTTCATCAGCCAGCTTCCTGCGCCCCTGTTCAACCCGTTCCTTTAGTTCAGCCTGTTCCTTCTGCGTCTTATCCAGCATGAGATTGAAGTTTGCTTCGCTGATACGTCCGGCAACCATGTCCTCATAGAGCCGCAGCACCATTTTTTCCAGTACCTCAATCCGTTCCTCGTGCTTCGTCAGGGAACGCTCCAACGCTTCCCGCTGGCCTTTCTGCTCGGCTTCACAGGTGTTGGTAAGCCGTCCGGCAACAGCTTCCCCGTCCATCAGGGCGGCCTTCGCACATTCCCGGATTTTGTTCAGCACAAGGCGGTAAAGGGTTTCGTACTCCACACGGTGCTGGGTACAGTGCTGTTTCCCATAGGCATTATAGGTCTTACAGGAATAAATCTGCTTCGGGTGCTTGTCGTTGGTGTAGCGGATAGTCAGTGATTTCCCACACTCGCCACATTTGAGAAGCCCCGCAAACAGGCTGATTTCCCCGGTCTGGCGGGAACGCTGCCGGGATTTCAGCTTGTCCTGCACGATGTCAAAGCTCTTGCGGTCAACAATCGGCTCATGCCGTTCCTCCACCACAATCCAGTCCTGCGGCTTTTTTTCCCCGATGGTGCCGATTTTGAAGCGGTAGTCCTTCTTCTGGGAAGCGATAGCCCCGGTATAGACGGGATTCATCAGGATGTCCTTGATTACCGAAAAATCCCACATATACCGCCCGTTTACCGGGTCTTTCTTTTCCCATTTAGTGCGGACATTGCGGAAGCCCCGTTCCCGGTTCCACCATGTAGGGCAAGGCACCTTCTGTTCTTCCAGCCTGCGCCGGATAAAGTTCGGGCCGTGTCCTTCCAGCGCCCAGCGGAAGATTTGCCGGACAATGGGGGCGGTTTCCTCGTCCACCAGCAGATGGTTTTTGTCCTCCGGGTCTTTCTGATACCCGAAAGGGGCGATACAGCCGGTAAACTGGCCTTGCTGGGCTTTCAGAAGGTAAGAGGAATGTACCTTCTTGGAAATATCCTTGCTGTACATCTCGTTGAGGATGTTCTTGAACGGCGCAATGTCGTTATTCTCCCGCATGGTGTCGATACCGTCATTCATGGCGATATAGCGGACGCCGTGGCGGGGAAAGAAGTCCTCAATGAGTGTGCCGGTCTGCAAATAATTTCTGCCCAACCTCGATAAATCTTTCGTTATGACAAGGTTTATCTGCCTGCGCTCGATGGCTTTGAGCATCCGTTTCAGGTCGGGGCGCTCCATGTTCAGCCCCGTGTAGCCATCGTCCTGATAGACTGCAACAACCTCCCATCCCTGCTTCTCGCAGTAGTTTTCCAGCATATCCCGCTGGTTTGCAATGCTGGCGCTCTCCCCGTCAAGGTCATCGTCCTTGGAAAGCCTGCAATAAATAGCCGCCCGGAAGCTGCCCGCCAGTATTGCGTCCATGCCTGTATATTCCATTCCGTTCATCATAACCGTTTACCCGCACAATCCAGACGGAACACGGTCATGCTGAACCTTGTCTTTATTATACTCTAAATCTTGCTTTTTCGCAAGATATTCTTTATCATTTCTCTGGCTGTATTTCTGTGCAATCAGGCTCACGAAAACGTCCGTAGCGTCCAGTTCGCCGTCAAATACCGTTGTGACATGGATTTCAGTTTTGTTTTTTGCCATAGGCAGTTACCTCCATAAATGAAATAAGCCAGACAGGAGAGGGTCGGCAACGAAGTCCGGCAACGGGCTTCAAAAAACCTCGAAAACAATCTCTGTCTGGCGGGTTATTGTTTATTTACTTTTTCTTTTATTTTTCTGTTGCTTTGGTTGTCAGAGGGGAGAAAAGCCCGCAGTTACGGGCTTTTTCCCGGCAACCGGCTCGGCAACGGGATAGCAACGGGGTCGGCAACCGGCTGTGATTTTCCCGGATATTTCAGAAGGGAAGTTCCATCTGCTCCGTGACTTCCACAAATCCGTCCGGCGTTTTTTCACGTCCGTTGTCAGCGCCCGTTGCCGGGGCTTCCTGTTCCCAGCCCTTCTGCCTGCCGTATCCTTCAAATATCCGGGGATTGGAGAAATACTTCCATCCCGTGATACAGTGGTTCATGATGTCATTGACCTCCCGGATTTCCCATTGCTTCGGCTCGTCAAAGGGGTGGTTCAGGGCTTCTTTGAAAAGCTGCTTGGAGCATACGGCGCTGCCAGTGTAGCGGTCAAGGTATGCCTGTATCATCCCGGCCTTGGTGTCCTCCGGCATGAAATCCCGCTGGTGTTCTTTGAGGTACTGTATCATTTCGGGCGTAAAAGACAGCTTAAAATCGCCACTTTTGTAGGTTGTCATGGCTTCCGCCCATACCTGTTCAATATAGGCTCTGGAAGCGGCTTCATCGTCCAAAATGTGTATCTCGGCCTGTCCGGGGTAGACCATGACCGGCAGGAAGCGCCGGTTCCCGGAACGGTCAAGGGGCAGGAAGTCCAGCGCATTGGAAGTCCCGCCGAACACGCATTGCCGCAGCCTGTCCTCCGGGTGGGTTTCGTAGGGGATTTTATAGACCTCCTTCTGGCGGCTTAAAAATGACTTGATTTCCTCTATGCTCTTGGCGTTTGCGGTGGCAATCATCTCCGACATTTCAATTATCCAGTGGCCTTGTAGCTTGCGGTACACGTTATCATCGTCCAACTTCCGCAAATCATCGGAAAACCACTCGTCTTTTACGGCCAGCAGCCGGAAGAAGGTGGATTTCCCGGCTCCCTGACCGCCAACCAGACAGAGCATGACCTCAAACTTACAGCCGGGGCAGAAAGCCCGGTGGATGGCTCCCAGCAGGAACAGCCGCAGGGAATGGTAAGTGAAGTTGTCTGTGTCGGCTCCCAGAAAGTGACGCAGGCAGTAGCGGATACGCTCTTTCCCGTCCCAGACAAGGCCGTTCAGGTAGTCCCGGATGGGATGGTAGCTGTTGGCGTCTGCGGCCAGATCAGCGGCGTCTGCTATCTTTTTCTCGCTTGTCAGGCCGTAGGTATCTTCCAGATACAGCCGGATATATTTCATGTCCGTGTCGGTCATGGCCTTGCTGCCGGTTCTGCGTTTCCTGCCGATGGGCTTTAGAAGGTCAATACGCTCGGTCAGGAGATTTTTTGCAACCGCCCCGGAAAGAATGGGGTCATACTGGAACACGGTCAGGCAGTTGTGGATACTGTTCCGCACGCCGCCTTTCTCGGTGCCCTCCAGCATGGCCTTGACTTCCTCAACGCTCCGGGGCGGGGGTGCGGCTTCGATGGTGTCCGTCACGGCCTGCCGCAGTTCGGGCGGCAAGGTCTGCCATTCTCCGCTCAAGGTTCCTCACTTCCTTTCCGTAGCTGGTAATCAGGGCAGCCCGTTCCCCTATGTCGGAGAACAGCAGCACATCCAGCAGATATTCCACATGGGATTGTTTCTGCAAGGCTTCCACGAAAAGCGGGTGCCATTCTTCCTCCGGCGTCTTGGGGGCATAGTCCCGCTTCCAGCGGCGCAGCAGATTGTGATAGTCGGACAGTACCCGGAAGCAATATCGCTCCATGCGCTTAAATTGCTGTTCCGGGCTTTCCTTCCGGGGATTTCGCTTCGGGCGGCTCCTGCTTGGTGGCTCCTTATCCTCATAGGGGATGGAGAAGTCCTGCGCCAGCATGAGGGCGGCTTCCCTGGGGCTGACGTTTTCCAGACGGGAAACAAAGTCAATCACATCCCCGTCTGCCTGACAGCCGAAGCAATGGAAGCGCCGGTCAACCTTCATGCTGGGGTTTTTATCGTCATGGAAGGGGCAGACGCACATCCCGTTTCTCCCTACCAGGATACCGTAATGCTCGGCAGCCTGCCGGGTGGTAACAGACTGTTTCACGGCTTCAAATACATTCAATAGGCAAATCCTCCTGAAAATAGAAAAAGCGCCTGTCATTCTCACGGGGAAAATGGCAAGCGCCTGATTGGTTAAAGTTCCATATCCTGTTTTTGCTGGCGGCGGGGCTGCTGGTGTTTCTCTGCCTGTTCCTCCCGGATACGCTGCTCCCGGCCTTTGACCG
>ERZ824488.781-NODE-781-length-39663-cov-13.141310_pt1 | contig 39663 bp, 36 predicted proteins | sample MGYA00519936_ERZ824488 | MGnify/ENA primary metagenome ERZ824488 (study PRJEB31778, sample SAMEA3449153) | human gut metagenome | biome: human gut; feature: human-associated habitat; material: faeces | place: United Kingdom | collected 2010/2012 ... | reverse complement strand
GGTGCGCCATACAAGCTCCGGCATAAAACAAACACGGGGACGGCTTCCCGTCCCCACAACCTCACAAGCTCCCGCGTTCACCCGCCGTCAGGCGGATTTCACATGGCGGAGCCATATTTCACTGCGCGTAAGCGCAATTTCACCCTGCGTCAGCAGAATTTCACTGCGGACGCAAGTCCGCATTACCCCTGCAGGCCCCTTGCCTGGCGGTCCATATCCTCAACAACTATGTCGTAAATCTCGCCCAAAGAGGCGCAGTATTCCAGCACCTTCCACGGTTCATTGGTATGGTAATGGATCTTTATCAGTGTTTCGTCGCCCACGGCAAGCAGGCAGTCGCCCTTAAAATTATCCGTAAAATAGGCGTTTATTGCGTCCTCGTCAAGGCCGCTGCCTTCAATCAATAATTGCGTATCATATCTGTATTCAAGCATGGTTTTATCTCCTTTCGCTTTTTATGCCTTATATTATATCATCATTTGCGCCTGATTCCGCCGGAATAAACTGCAAAAATATCGTGAAGATCATCGGAATAAATCAGCCGCTCAAACCGCTCCGCAGCGTTAAGCGGTATTGCGGGGCCGTGGGAGGAATCGTCCAGCACTATGGCAAAAAGCTTTTCCCCTGCCGCAAAGCCGCGGTTTAGGCCGAAAAACTCCCGCGGACGGGCGGACGCAAGGCTGAATGCCTCGCCGACCTCAAGGAAGCGCTCCTCGGCCGCCCTGTCTGCATAATAATATCTTAGCTTGGACGCCCTTATCGCCGCGCAGGCAACATGGCGCATGCTCAGCTTGTCCCCGCCCGCAATGTCCGACCCAAGGCCGATTTTCAAGCCCTCCGCCATCATTCGCCTTACGGGCGCAATGCCGGAATATATATTTGTGTTTGAGTTGGGGCAGTGCGCCACCCATACTCCCGCCGCCTTCATTGCCGCGCGCTCAATATCGTCGCTGTGTACGCAGTGCGCCATAACCGCATCCCTGCCGAAAAGGCCGGCCTTTTCATAGGTTTGGTAATACCTTTCGCAGTCCGGACAAAGCGAGCGCACCATGGCTATCTCCTCAAAATTTTCGCTCAGGTGCGACTGCGCGCGGAGCCCGTATTCTGCCCCGAGTGCGCCAAGCCCCGCCATCAGCTCATCCGTACAGCTTGGCGTGAAGCGCGGCGTTATTATGGGCCTTATGCCGCCGAAGCGGGAAAGCGCTTCGGCGATAAAGCGGCGTTCTTCGCTAAGAGCGCCCTCGGTTGTTTCGCACAGCTCATCGGTGGTGTTCCTGTCCATGCTTATTTTGCCCACGAAGCCGTATATGCCCGCGCGCTCAAGCTCCTCCATCAGCACAAGGCTTGCGTCCGTATGCACGGAGGAAAACGCGCAAACGTGCGTTGTGCCGCGCGCGATAAGCTCCTTTGCAAGCACGGAATAAACCTCCAGCGCGAAGCCGGTATCCTTAAACATGGCCTCCGTGCGGAAGGTATAGTTATAAAGCCATTGCATAAGCGGCAGATCCATACCGAGCCCCAGCATGGGATATTGCGGCGCGTGAAGATGCATATCGCAAAACGAGGTGGTTATTATTCGGCTGCCGAAATTCTCTATATCCGCATTTTGGTATGCGGGCGGCAGCGCATCCGCAGCGAACACGCCCTGTATAACGCCCGCTTTATCGGTTATTATAACGCCGTTTTCGGTTATGTTTATTTTGTCGTTCGCATCCGCGGTGATTATGGTTCCCTTTATTCCGCCGTAATTCATCGCCCATTCTCCTTTTGAAGCATAATGTAGTCCGAAGCCGTGTCTATGTCCATCAGCTCCGCTCCGTTTTCAAGCTGATAAAGCATTATTCTTTCCCTATGCGCCGCCATTACCGCGCCGCCCCCGCGTTCGCCGCGGAGCGCTTTCAGTTCATCAAAAAACTCCCGCGGGAATATTACCGGATTGCCCCTGCGCGCGCCGTGGCCCATGGCAACGATGCTGCCCGCGTTTTTTGCGAAGAAGTCAATTTCCCCGGCAACGCTTTCGCGCCGCAGCAGCGGCTGATCCGCCACCATGAACATTATCCCGTCCGCGTCGCCGACTGCTTCCATGCCAAGGCGTATAGTGCGCGGCGGGCCATCCTCCGGCCTATCGTTGAGCACTGGTATAAAGCCGCGCGCTTCAGCGGCGGCAAGTATCTCCGCCCGTCCGGACACAACAGCCACCGCGCAAAGCTTATCCGCGGGCAGCGCGTCAAGCGCATATTCAAACATTGGCCGCGACGCAAACTCCTTTATAAGCTTGCATTCGCCAAACCGGCTCGACGCGCCCGCGGCCATGAGTACAGCGGCAATTTTCATCTCAGCTTGCCGTGCGCCCTGCGGCGGATGTAGCGGCCGCGGTTTTGGGCTATAAGCTCGCCGTTATATACAACAAGCTCGCCGTTTAGGAACACATGCTTCGCACCGCCCTTAACTTCCATGCCGTTGAAGGGTGTGTTGTCGCAATTATGCTGGCCGTCCGTATCGGATATGGTGCGGCTTACGGAGCCGTCCCATATTACCACGTCCGCCGCGCAGTCCTTGGCTATTCTGCCGCGGCCCGCCATGCCGAACAGGCTTGCCGCGTTGCCGCTCATAAGGGCGGAGAAGCGCTGCATATTCATCCGGCCTGCAAGCACGCCGTAGGTATACATCAGCTCCCCGCGCCATCTTACGCCCGCGCCGCCGTTGGGTATTTTGGAAAAATCGCCTGCGGCAAGTTTCTGCGCCATTGTGAAGGAGCAATGGTCCGTGCCGATTGTGTCTATATCGCCGGAAGCGCATGCCGCCATGAGCGCCTTGTTATCGGCGGGTTTTCTGAGCGGCGGGCTCATTACGAACTTTGCCCCGTCCGCGTCAAGATAGCGTTCGTCGTCAAGGAAAAGATACTGCGGGCAGGTTTCAAGATAAACCTCCTGGCCGCGTTTGCGCGCGCGCAGGGCCTCTTCCAAACCTTCATGCGTGGAAAGATGCACAACGTAAGCAGGCGCCCCAGCAAGCTTAGCCAGGCGCATATACCGCGCCACGGCCTCGGCCTCTATATCATTTGGGCGGGAAAGCGGATGCCCCTCCGGCCCCAGTATGCCGCGCGCCTTCACTTCCTCCGTAATGCGCAGCAGCGTGTCCCAATTTTCGCAATGCACGCCTATCAGTGCGCCGTATTGCTTTGCCGCCTTCAGCGCGGCGTAAAGGCTGCCGTCGTCCACGCGCAGCGCGTCGTATACCATATACATCTTATATGATGTAACGCCCTCGCGGGTCATGTCCGCCATTTCGGCCTCCGTCTGCTTATCCCAGCGGGCTATTGCCATATGGAAACCGTAATTGCAGTGCGCAATTTCAGCTTTCCGTTGCCATTGGGCAAGCGCTTCGCCAAGCGTGCCGTCCCGCTCCTGCGTGGCGAAATCAAGTATGCTTGTTGTGCCGCCCAGTATTGCCGCGCGGGTGCCGGTATCAAAATTGTCCGCGGTCACGGCGGAGCCTGTGTCCAGGTCAAAATGGGTATGCGTGTCTATGAATCCGGGCAAAACGTAGCAGCCTGCGGCGTCTATCACCTCCAGGCCCGTTGCGTCCAGCCCATCGCCAATATATGTTATTTTGCCGTTCTTTATTATAAGGTCGGCCTCGTAGCAGCCGTTCTTATCGGCTATGCGTCCGTTTTTTATAAGATAATCCATTGCTGCTCCTCCTGATTAAGTTATTATAAGCAAGTGACAAGATATTCACATTTATAATTATATCCGTTTTTTTAGATTATAACAATACATAATGCGCGATTTATGGTATACTGATACCCATGAAAAACATTCTATGCTATGGCGATTCGAATACATGGGGCTATATCCCCGGCGGCAAGGGCCGCTATGAGTACGCCGTGCGCTGGACGGGCGCCGCGCAGCGGCTGCTTGGCGACGGATACAGAATAATAGAAGAAGGGCTAAACGGCCGCACGACCGTTTTTGACAGCCCCTTTGACGGGAGCGTGCTGAACGGCAAAAGCCATCTTATGTGCTGCCTTATGAGCCACGCGCCGCTGGATGCGGTTGTTATAATGCTGGGCACGAACGATTTGATGCATAGCCACACGGCTTGGGAAGCGAGCCGCGGCTGCATAACGCTTTCGCGCATGGTAATGAACGGTGCGCTGCACTTTAATGCGCATACGCCGCGGCTGCTGCTCGTATCCCCCATACATATAGGCCGCGAAATAGCCGAGACGGACCAAAGCCCGCTGAGCGTTTCGGGCTATGAAGAATCGCTCAAATTCGCCCCGCTTTATGAGCAGGCGGCGGCGCGAATAGGGATAGACTTTTTGGATGCGGCAAAGTATGCCGAGCCTTCGCCGGTTGATAACGAACACATGGACGCCGAAGGCCACGCCGCGCTTGCTGCGGCAATAGCGGACAAACTTAAAACAATGCTCGGTTAAGCGGGCGGCGATAATAAACCATTTATTTTACAGCAGGAGGAAAGAACACCAATGAACTACGACCTGAAGGCGCTGGATAAGGCGCTTGACGCAAGGATAAAGGAGAAGAAGCTGCCCGGCGTGAGCTGCGCGATATACGGCCCCGACGGCGTTATATTCGAAAAAGGCTACGGCTTCGGCAACAATGAACACACCAAGCTGATTGACGAAAACACCATTTTCGGCATAGCCAGCATGAGCAAGTCCACCTCCACTTTGGCGCTTGCAATACTGGAAGCCGAAGGCAAGTTCAGCTATGACGATCCCGTGACCAAGTACATACCCTCCTTCCGCATACCCGGCAACCCCACGGACACGGTGCTGGTAAGGCACCTTGCCATGCACACCGCCGGCATACCGCCCATGGAGCCGCTGGAATGGTCCATCGCCATGAACAGCACCGATCGTTTCTCCGATGCGAGCGAGGAAACCGTTGGTAAGGACGTATACTCCGCCGCGGACGAAAGCGACAGCTGGGCGCTGCAAATGCGCCGCACGTCCCCCAACCAGATGGACAAAATTGAGCAGGTTATAGATTACATTGCCAACTGCAAGTATAAGACCCTTGGCGCGGCGGGCGAATACATGAGCTATTCCAACGAAGGCTACGCCGTTATATCCTATATAGTTGACGCGGCGGCGGGTATGCCGCTTGAGCAGTTCCTTAACGAGCGCGTGTTTGGGCCCATAGGCATGACGAGGACCGTGCTTGACATAGACGGCTCCGAAGCCAGGAAGATAGCTTCCGATGGCAACATAACCAGCCTTTTTGAAGAAGTAAACGGCCAGAGCGTTGCGGACGACTGCTGGAGCATACTGCCCCCGTTCCGCGCATGCGCCTGCGTAAAGAGCACCGCGCACGACATGGCGCGCTACTATAGCTGCCTTGGCAACGGCGGCGTGATAGACGGCGTGCAGGCCATCCCCGCGAAGGCGGTTGAAATAATGGTAGGCAACCGCTTCGGCGAAGAAGAGAAGCCCATCTATTGCTACGGCCTTTACAAGCGCACCAAGAACGGCCATGTTATATGCGAACACTCTGGCGGACTGCACGGCGTATCTACCCACGGCGGCTTCCTCAAGGGCGAAGGCTACGGCTTTGCCGCGTTGTGCAACCAGGGCGACTGCGACACGGAAGACCTGTGCTGGATGATGTACAACATGATGATGGGCGATCCCATAGAGAACAGCCACCGCTGGCTGCATCCCGTAGGATATGACTTCGGCGCACCCGAAACCATAGTCGGTTCCTATATCTGCCACGAGGGCATTCCCGCCACGCTGAAGGTATACATAAACGATGATGGCAAGCTGATGGGCGAAACCTCCATGGGGCCGATGGACATGGTATACTGCGGCGAAACGTGGTTCCAGGGCTTCCGCAACGGCGATGTTGCCAACCGTATGCGCTTCTATATCCGCGACAACAAGGCCTGGTCCGTAATGGTAGGCAGCCGCGTATGGGAACGGATAGAGGAATAAAAGAACACCAAAGCAAGTTAAATAGCTTAAAAGCCGGAGGGTAATTCCTCCGGCTTTTTGGGCGGGAGCTGTCGCCGCAAGGCGGCTGAGGGGTTGACAAAAACAGGAGGGGCTGCGTTGCCCCTCCGAATTCTTCTTTTCGCCAACCATGCGAACCCAAACGTTTCAATACGCCTACGCCTTGCTCTGCCCTGCATACATTGCATAAAACCTGCTTGTTCTTTGCCGATAGAGCATGAGCAGCCCGCGCGTGCTCAGCTCGGCAGCCATGGCTATCCACATGCCGAGCAGACCGAGCGGCTTTATCAGTATCAGCGCAAGGCCTATGCGCACCACCCACATCGTGGCAAGGTTTATGACGCTTGGCACAAGCGTATCGCCCGCGCCGCGCAGGGCGCCTGCGGCAACTATCGACGCGCCGAAAAGCGGCTCGGCAAGCAGCTCTATCCTAAGCACCTGCGCGGAAAGCTCGCGCACGGCGGGATCGGGCGTGAGCATGGCGAACAGCAGCGGGCATATGAACATCATTATCAGCCCCAATACGCCCATTATGGTTGCGCCCATGCCAATGCATATGTTGCCATAGCGGCGGGCAAGCTCATCCTCGCCCGCGCCCACGCTGCGGCCTACGACCGTTGCGGCAGCGGAGCCTATTCCGTAGCCGGGCATGTAGCATAGCGCCTCCGCAGTTACGGCGAAGGAGTTTGCGGCTATTGCAATTTCGCCAAGCGGAGCTATTATCATTGTGGTTATTACCATTGCCCCGCTTGTGGCAACCTCCTGAACCGCCACGGGCAGGCCGATCTTCAACGCCTTTTTAAGTATGGAAGAATCGAACCGGCTCTTGTCGGCCCTGTTCAATTTAAGGTGCTTATCCCTGCCGCAGCAGCACCACAGCATTACAAGGCATACCACCGCGCAGGCAAGCGCCGTGCCTATGCCCGCGCCCAATACGCCGTATTTGGGAATGAAAATCGCATTGAATATAATGTCTAAAATGCACATTGCGGCCGTAAGTATGCTGGGTGTTACCATGTCCCCGCTGCACTGCAAAAACGATGAGGCGAGCGAATTGAGCTGCAAAAACGGCAGCTCCAGCGCGAATACAAGGAAATACAGCGAAGCATCGCGGTGTATTACTTCGCTGCCGCCAAGCCATACGGGCAGAGGATCGCTTATAACGGCGCCCAATGCGCACAGCAGGGCCGATATCAAAAGCGCGCTTATCAGGCCGTGCTTAACAACCGTGCGCGCGTCCTCGTCACGCTTTGCACCGATATGATGCGCAACCTGCACGGAAAAGCCCGCCGTTATTGCGTAGGTTATGCCGCTTAGCAGCCATGTGCTTGTGGAAACAAGGCCTATTGCCGCAGACGCATTCGCGCCGAGCGCGCCGACCATTGCGGAATCGATATACTGCATGGCTATGGTAGTTATCTGCGTTAGTATCGCCGGCATGCTGAGCCGCCATACCAGGGATATCTGCGGGCGCAACTCGCTCCAATCAATCCTTTTCATATACTCTCCCGATGCAGACTAATGGTATCATCAGTTGACAAGGACAGGCAAGCCCAAAATGGCTGCTTGGGGGGGCGATCCCGTGTTCCTGTCGCATGAATTACCCAAAGCTTATCACGATGCACAACGCCTTGTCAACAATGGTTAAATATAAACGAAAATACCCGGCCGCAAAGCCGGGTATTCGCTGCATTTAAGCTTTATTTGCTTTTGTTATTTGGTGAAGGTACAGCCGGCGTCGAATTCGATGGTGCCCTTGTAGTTCTTTATTACGCCGGTAACGGTTATCACGTCGCCCACGGCAAGCTTATCCGCGCCCTCGCCCTTCATGCGGAAGCACTGTATGGCATAGTCGTTCAGGCCGCCCACAACTATGGTAACGGTTATGTTGCCGTATTCCGCGCTGAAGGCGGTGTCTATGGAGGCGATGGAGCCGGTCAGGGTCTTGGTGCCCATCAGCTGCGCGTCTTCCTCAAGGGCATAAGCGCGGGCGACTATCTTTGCACTGCTCACGGTGTCGGCGGGGATAAGGGTGCAACCCGCGTCGAACTCAATGGTGCCCTTGTAGTTCTTTATAATGCCGAACACTGCTATTTCGTCGCCTACGGCCAGCTTGTCAGCGCCTTCGCCGCTGAGGCGATAGCACTGTATGAGCTTATCCTCTATGCCGTCGCAAACCATGGTGACGGTCACGTTGTTGTACTCTGCGCTGAACGGAGTATCGATGGAGGTTATAACGCCCTTGAGCGCGGTGGCGTTGAGCATGGCGGCGCCTTCTTCAAGCGCGTAGGCGTTCTCAAGCAGCTTGGCCTGGCTGAGTATTTCGCCCTTGCCTATGTATGCGCAGCCCGCGTCGAACTCGATGGTGCCCTTGTAGTTCTTTATGGTGCCTTCAACGGTTATTTCGTCGCCAACGGCCAAGGCATCCGCGCCCTCGCCGGCAAGGCGGAAGCATTGCACGGGGTATTCCTCCATGCCCTTTACGGCTATGGTAACGGTGATGTTGTTGTATTCTGCGCTGAACGGAGTGTCGATAGACACAACGGTGCCGAACAGGCGCTGGGTGCCTTCAAGCGCCGCGCCCTCTTCCAGCTCGTAGCCGGCGGAGACTATTTCGTCATAGCTGGCGGTGCCAAGATCGAATCCCTTGGGTACCATGTGGGCAAAGCTTTCGGAAACGGAAGCGCCGCTTTCGCCCGCTATGGTGGCGGTAAGGGTGTATTCGGAATCCTCGGCGCAGGCTTCGTTAACATCGATGGTGACCATCTTGTCCTCGCCCAGTTCGCCAACGACTACGGCATCCTCAGCGCCGCTGGTGATTTCAACGGTCCACTGTATCTGATAGGATACGCCGTCAACCACGGCAAAACCAACTACCTGATAATCGGCTGGGGTCTTTACCGCGCTCTTTTTATACATCAGCTTTATGTAAGCCGCGGCGTTCTCAAGCGCCTGAGTGTTGTCAACAACGGGTTCCGCGCTGGGTTCAACTGTCTCTGTGGGTTCGTTGCTGGGCTCTACCGTGGGGGCAGGCTCGTCCACGGGGGCGGAGCAGCCGGCAAACGCCGCTGCGAACAGCGCCAGCGCAATTATGTATGCTACTATCCTTTTCATGTTTTCTCCCTCTTTTCAGGTTTATTTTTAGTGTATGGAAATACCTTCCGCCGTGAATACGTGCAGCTGCGGCGCATTGTCATACATGTCCACGGCTGCGCGCACGTCTATCGTTTTTCCGGAAATGGTATTTGGGTCGAAAGCCTCGCCGTTTACTTTAAGCGGCTCAAGTCTTACCGTCACTTCGGCATCGCCTGCGGCGCAGGTGAGCGTTGCGCAGCCGTTTTCGGCAACATAAACGCTTTGCACCGTTAAACCGTCCATCTCAACGGTGGTGTTCATGGCGATGTCGCTCAGCTTATATTCCGCCGCACCGGCTTCGGTTTCTATGCTCACCATGGCGGAAGCAAAATCATCCGCGCTTATGCTGACATAGCCTGCCGCGTTGCCCTCGCTCAGCTTTTGCAGATTATTCGGATCGTCCGGCTTCATCTGCCGGTAGCTTAGGCCGGATACCTGATAGCAGCCGCCGGCCTCATAATACTGAACGGTGCCCACTATCCGCGCCCGGTTGCCCACGGAAAGTATATCAAGCCCCGCGCCCGAAAGACCGTAGCCATAATAGGCGCTTATGCCGTAATACCTGTCCGTTTCCGCGTCATAATCCTCGATAAACACGCCGTTTCCGCTGTTTATGGTTATAACGCCCTCAAACGCTACCTTTTTGCCGTTATAGCCTTCTATGCCGCACCTAAGCTCCTTCAGGGTAAGCTCAACAGCGTCCCCATAATAGAAATTGGGGTCCTTCTGCCCTGAATAGATGTTCAGCTTGTTCGCCTTGGCCTGATTTATGGCCGCGGTGCAGGCTGAGCCATAGCGGTTGTTTGCCGAAGAATAGGCGCGGGCAAGGCCGTTTTGCAGCAGCTCTATATTAAGGTTGCGGTATTCGCCGGCCTTTTCGGCCTTATACCACACCCAAACAAGGTATCTGCCGCCGGTGGAGTCGAAATCCCAATTCCCGTCGTCCGATTCGATCATTATGGAATGGGCACGGGACAGCTTTTCCTTTGTAAATTCGGACGCCGCCTTGCCGTATTCCTCTATTTTGCCGGTGGATTCCGGCGTATCTATGCCGATGAAGCGGGCCTTCAGCACGCCGGAGGGCATTATGCTTTCCGGCACGAGGAAATGCACGGTGTCGCCGTCCACGAACGACTTTACCGTAACCTCCTGCTTCGCTGTATCCGCGCCCGAAGGATTCACTGACGCGGCATAGTCAATGCTTTCGCTTGCCGCGGCAGCGGGCGAGGGCGCGGCTTCGGGCATACTGCTCACGGGGGGCGTTTGCGCGGCGTCCGTTTGCACGGGCGTGGGCAAAGCGTCCTTATCCTTTTGCGGCGTGCAGCCGAATATGCAAAGCGCCAGTATTATCAGCGCCAATGCCGGGGCAAGCTTTTTCATAACGTTACTTCCTTAAAAACCGGCTTATATCAGCCGTTGTATTCGCACTCGTCCACGGCCTCGGCAAAGGCAGCCTCTATCATGGCGTCCACGTTGCCGCCGTCGTCCGCGGTAAGGCACTTGGTCAGCAGGGTACCGACCTGATCGCGCGCGGTGGAGGAGCCGTTGAAGGCGGGGGAGGTGTAGTAATATTCTTCCTGCTCAAGGCAGACCTTGGCGCTGAGGGCGGAGATGTACTTGCCGCCGTCGGCCTGGGCGATGAAGGAAGCGTAGGCTTCGTTATCGGCAACGCTCTTGAGCACGGGAACATAACCGGAGGCCATGGAGAACTCGGCCTGGAAATCCACGCTGGTGGTCAGGAACTTGATGAACAGCCAGCTTGCCACGACTTCCTGATCGTTATCCTTCTTGAATATGCATACGCTGGGGCCCTGGGAAATGACCTTGTTGTTGCCGTTGCCAAGCTGCGGTATGGTGCTGATGCCCACTTCAAAGGGATATTCGCCGTTTGCATCGGCCGCGGGACGCTGATGGGTCGCGCCTGCGGAGGAGCCGATGGACATATAGCTCTTGACCTCATCGGTGGAGGTGAACAGGCCGGATGTATAGGCGCCGTAGAGCTTCTGGGTGGTCAAGTAGCCCTTCTGGTACCATTCGCGGAACATCTTTATGAAGCCGCGGTTGGTTTCGTTGTTGAACAGATAATGGTCGCCGGAGGCGCTGGTATAATCGGAGCCGTACTGCTCGCACATGGTGATGAACCAGTTGCTCTCGCTGTCGTAACCAAGGGGAATGGAGTTGGGGTCGATTTCCTTTATCTTGGCGCAGGTAGCTTCCATCTCTTCCCAGGTGGTGGGGACGGTAAGGCCGTTGGCGTCAAAGAAGGTCTTGTTGTAGTAAAGTACCTCGGTGGACTTGGAGAACGGCATGGTGTACATGAGGCCGTCGCCAAACTGGGTACCTTCGGCATAGTAACCGGGGATGAAGTCCGCCTTCTGCTCATCGGTCAGGCCGAGTATTTCGGTGGTGCCGTCCGCGCGGGCAACCTCGATCTGGCTGTTGATAAGGCCGTCAAGCGTGGCAACAGCGCCGGCCAGATTGTAAAGCGCAACATGGTCGGGATAGCAATAGGCTATGTTGGGCTGGTTGCCAACGGTGATCTCGGTGCTTATCTGGTCGCGCACGTCGTCATAGCTGCCGATCTTTTCGGCGGTGATGTGAATGTTGGGATAGAGCTTGTTGAACTCCTCGATGTAAAGGTTCAGCACATCGCTCAGGTTGGTGCCCATGGTGTGATAGAAGGTCAGGTTGACTTCGCTTCCGTCGTAACCGGCTTCGGGGACGGTGAAGTTGCCTTCGCTCACAGGCTCGGCCGTCTGCTGATCGTTGCCGGCAGGGGTACCGGCGTTGTCGGTAGTGATGGGTTCGGCGGTCTGCTGATCGCCGGTGTTGGCGGGGGTGCTGTTGGTGCAGGCAGCCAGCATCAGCGCGCTGAATACCATAAGTACCGCCAACATGGTTGCCAGGATACGTTTTGTCATTTTTTGTTTTCCTTGCCTTTCTTTATGCTTAGCATAAATTTATTTAGCCTTTTATGCCGCTTCGGCTTACGCCCTTCATAATATATTTCCTGAGGAATATGAACACCAGGAACAGCGGCGCGGACACCAGTGCTACCGCCGCCATCTGCACGGGGTAGTTAACGTCCCCCGTGGTATCGGTGAATGCATTCCTAAGGCCGTTGGTTATGAGCCTGTGCGCATCGTCGTTGGCAACGAGGCGCGGCCATATATATGAATTCCATGCGCCCATCATCTTCAAAATCGTTATGGATATGAGCGTAGGCAGCGACAACGGTATCATTACCTTGCAAAGGTATTTGAAATCGCTTGTGCCGTCCACCTTTGCGGCAAGGTAAAGCTCGTTGGGTATCTGCAAAAAGTTTTGCCTGAGCAGATAAATATAGAACACGCTTACCAAAAAGGGGACTATAAGCACCGTGTATGTGTTCATCCAGCCAAGGTTGGTAACGGTGCTGTAATTGGTTATTGTAAAAAGCTCACCCGGTATCATCATTGTTGCAAGCAGCGCGGAGAAAAGCAGGTTCTTTCCCTTAAACTCAAGCCTTGCAAACGCGAACGCGGACAGAATTGTTATAACAAGCGAAAGTATTGTGGATACTATGCCCACATAGGCCGTATTGAAAAACAGCCGGCCCAGGCTTGCGGCGGTGAAGGCCTCCGCATAGTTTGACCACAGCACCTTCTGCGGCCAGAACGTGGGCACGCTTTGGCGGTATTCCTCAAGGCTTTTGAGAGATGAATTTATCATCCAGTAAAACGGGAACAGCACCACCAGCGCCATGAATATAAGGAACGCATAGCAGAACGCCTTTGCAATTATGCCAACCGCCCTTGAGCGGGTGCGCTCGGCGGAAATATCCCGCTCATGCATTGTTTTTATCGTTTCTTTAGCCATATTTTACCTCAATAATGCACGCGCTTTTTGCTGACCTGAAGGTTGATTAGCGTTACCACCAGTATTATGCCGAAAAGTATCAGCGCGGCTGCGCTGGCGCGGCCCTGATTATTGGTGGATAAAGCGTCGTATATAAAGCCTACCATAGTGTTCAGCCTGCCTGCGGCGTCCGCAGGGCCCATAGCCTCGCCGAATATACCGATTATGCTGGTGTATTCCTTAAAGCCGCCTATGAAGCCGGTTATAACAACATAGGCAAGCATGGGGGAAAGCAGCGGCACGGTTATGCGCGCGAATATACGGCGGCGGGATGTGCCGTCCACCTTGGCGGCGTCGTAATACTGCTTATTGATGCTCTGCAGGCCGCCCAGCAGTATAAGTATTTTGAACGGCAGCGCGTTCCAAACGATGTATATTACCATAACGGTAATATTCGCCGCGTAGGAGGAGCCGTAGTTTATCCAGTTCACGGCCTTGCCGCCGAAGAATTCAATTATGTTGTTTATTATTCCGGCGGTAACGATTATTTCGTTCTCCGTGCCGTAAAAGCTGCCGACAATGTTGAACATTGCGGCGAACACCATGCCTATGGCGATGGAGTTGGTAACATAGGGCAGGAAGAATATGGTTTGCAGCGGCTTTTGCAGCCACTTTATTGAATTAAGGAACACCGCCACCAGCAGCGCCAGCAGGCTTGATATGGGCACGGTAAGCACGCACAGCAGCACCGTGTTTTTAAGGCAGCTTAAAAACTTTTGATACTTTATTACCTTAACGAAGTTGCCCACGCCGAATGCGAAGCTTTCGCCGCCGGCGACCTTCAGCCCGCTGTACCCTTCAAGAAAGGCCATGCGCACCGTGTTTATTATGGGCCACACCGTGAACACCAGCAATAATACTATCGCCGGGGCAAGGTACAGCCACGCCTTCCATTTTTGCTTGCCTTCTACCATTTTTATTTTACCTCGAAGCGTATGCGCTTTTCGCTTTCCTTGTCAAAGAGGAAAAGCTTATGCGGCTTTACGGAGAAACGCACGGTTTCCGCATCGTGATCCACGCCCGCGTCCGCATTGATTATGGAGCGGATGGTGGGGTTGAGCGAGGCGGGGTTGGAGGATACAACGCTCACGTCCCTGCCCATTACTTCAACGTTTATAAGCTTGCAGCCAAGCGGGCCGTTTTTGTCCAGGATAAAGCCTTCGGGGCGGATGCCGACGTAAACTTCGCCGTCGTTAACGCCGTTTACGCTGAGTACGGCTTCTTCGCCGATATATACCTTGCCGCCCTTGACGGAGCCGTTGAAAACGTTTATGGGCGGGGTGCCGAGGAACTTGGCAACGAACAAATTGTCCGGATCGTCATAAACGGCCTGCGGCTTGCCAATCTGCTGCACAACGCCCGCCTTCATGACCACTATAAAGTCGGATATGCTCATGGCCTCGTCCTGGTCATGGGTAACGAAAACGGTGGTTATCTTGGTTTCGCGCTGTATGCGGCGTATTTCCTCGCGGGTTTGGAGCCTGAGCCTTGCGTCAAGGTTGGAGAGCGGCTCATCAAGCAGCAGCACGCGCGGCATTTTGACCAGCGCCCGCGCTATTGCAACGCGCTGCTGCTGGCCGCCGGAAAGCTCGCTGGGCTTGCGGTCCATCAGTTCGTCTATCTGCACAAGCTTTGCCGTTTCATAGGCGCGCTTGAGCATTTCTTCCTTGCTCAGCTTGTCCGCCCCTTTAAGATTTTGCAGCGGGAAAAGTATGTTCTGCTTAACGGTAAGGTGCGGATAAAGCGCATAGTTCTGAAACACAAGGCCAACGCCCCTGTTTTCCGGCGCAAGGCCGGTAACGTCGTCCTCGCCGAAGAATATCTGCCCCTTTGTGGGCTTCTGCAGGCCGCATATCATATAGAGCGTGGTGCTTTTGCCGCAGCCGGAAGGACCGAGCAGGCCTATCAGCTTCCCGTCGGGAATGGTAAAGCTGCAGTCGTTTACGGCTATTACCTCCTCGCCCGATTTCTTGTTGCGGCTGGGGAAAGCCTTGGTCACGTTGCGCAGTTCAACTTTCATCGTTTTCGTCCTCGATCCTTTTTAATTTATTTTGTATATCTTGGTTTACCCTTGTTTATTGACCCCATCGTGCGCTGTCCGCTTCGGCGTATTCCCTGCGCCGCGCTTCGCGCTCCCGGGCGGAATCGAATATCATTTGGCTTTCCATATCCACAACTACCGTTTGCGCCAATATATCATGTATTGCGGAATTGGTATGCGTGGCCGCGATAAGCACTATTTGCAGCAGCGCCAGCGCCGCAAGCATTATGAGCCCAACCGTGCCGAGACTGCCGAACAATATAAGGAATATTATCAGCAGCGGAGCCATTGTTTCGATTGTGTATTTGCCAAGCAGTGTGCGTATTAGCATGGCTATGGGCTTCACGCGCACGGAGTCGGTCCGCATTACGGCAAGGCCGAATATCTTTTTGCCAATGGTCTGCCCATTCTTCAGCCACAGTACGGGTATTGCGAACTCCAGCGCCATATACGCAAGCAATACCGAAAGCGACATTATTGCAAGCGAAAGCTGAATTATAATAGAAAACGCCCGGCTGACATCGGCATCATCGTTAAGCTTTGCATATGCATCAGCATAACGGAGCCGATCCTCTTCACCGAGCGCAAGATATTCTTCATCCGAAATATTAAAATCAATGCCATACAGCTGTTCGTATTCCGTATAGTATCGCTGTAAATTATCGTTATAATTATCGTAATCGAACGCGGCGGAAAGCAAAAGCGCGAACCCGGTTGCGAGTACGCTTAGCAGAATAACGTCCAGCAGCCAGGCGGACGCACGCTTGAGCATGCTTGCTTTCTGCAAATCGAACATGGGCTTCCCTCCGTTTCCGCGGCGAAATGCCGCCGCTTTCGTTAAAACAGGCGCAGCATATACATGAGCCGCGCAATCATACATAATTGTACAATGTTTGATAAAAACATGCAACAACATTTGCTTTCGCTTTTACTTATATCGCGCGCGGAGCTGTTGACTTATCGGTGGGGATGGGGTAATATGCAAGCTGCACTAATAATTCGGGACGGTGAAAACACCTATGATAAAGTTGCTTATAAGCGACCTTGACGATACTTTATACGACTGGACGGGCTTTTTCGTGCCCGCATTTTACGCAATGGCGGACGAGATAGCCCGCATGACCGGCATAGACGAAAAGAAGCTGCTGAATGAATACATGGCGGCGCATCAGCGGCTCGGCTCGGTTGAATACCCTTATGCAACGCTTGAGCTGCCAAGCATAAAGGCATACTATAACAATGCCCCGGCGGAGGAGCTGAAGGCGGCGCTAAGGCCCGCGTTCAACGTGTTCAATTCCGTCAGGGAAAGCCATCTGCACCTTTTGCCGGGCGTGGAGGAAATGCTGCGCGCGCTGACGGAAATGGGCGTGACGCTCATAGCCTATACGGAATCCTCCAAAGAAAACGGGTTTTACAGGCTTATGAAGCTGGGGATAGAGCCGTATTTTAAGCATGTGTACACGTTTGAAAGCCAGTTCAAGAGCGCATACGCCGTGAGCGAAAAGGTACGCACGGTGCAGACAAAAAAGCCGGACATTGCGGTAATTGGGCGCATATGCGCGGGCGAGGGCTATGATAAGAGCGAAGTGATGTACCTTGGCGATAACCTTACAAAGGACATGTACATGGCCAAGATGGCCGGCGTTACGGCAGTATGGATGCACAGGAAGTGCGAAAACGAAGATTATAAGAACAAGCTGCTTGCCATAACAAGCTGGACGGCGGCCGAATACGCGCGGGACGTGGAGCTGAGGCAATACATGCAGCAGCACGGCATAAGGCCGGATTATGAAATAAGCGATGCGCGGGAGCTGATAGCCATTGCGGCTAAATGATGCCGAGCGCCTTTAGCGCCTGAACCGATGTAAATTCGGGCATTATGAACTCAAGCTCTTCCGTTTCAAACGGCAATGCCGCGCCGCCTGTGAGCGTTATAAGCTGCCGGTTGAGCAGGAGCCTGTCTAAGTTCATCAATATTGATTCCCTCAGCGCGGGCTGCTTTATGCGGTTCGCGTTTTGCATTATGCCGTCAAGCGAGCCGAATTCGTTTATCAGCCGCGCCGCTGTTTTTTGACCTACGCGGGGCACGCCGCGGATATTGTCTGATGCGTCGCCGCAAAGGGCCTTCATGTCAGCATATTTGTCCGCGCCTATGCCGAACTTTTCCAATATATATTCTTCGCCGCAAAGTGCGGTATTTTTTCCGCGGTATCTCAGCACGCTCACATTGGGGGAGATAAGCTGAAAATAGTCGCTGTCGAACGACGAAATGACTATTTCGCTATCATTCGTTCGACTGAACACATATGCCGCTACAATGTCATCCGTTTCACAGTCCGTGGTTTCGGTATGCTTTATACCCATGAAATCAAGCGCCAAGTATATGTCCGCCAGCTGGGAAAACGGCGTGTCGTCCTCCGCCATTTGGCTGTAATCCACGCGGTTGGCCTTATATGCGGGGTCAAGCACGGCGCGCGGGTTTTCATGCTCCCCATCGAACAGCACAACGGCGTGCGTGGGCCGCACCATGCGTATTATTTTCATAAGCGCGCCTATGAAGCCCATAGTTCCGTGCACGGGCCGCCCGCTTTTGCCAATTATGCGCGCGGGCATACCATAGAACATTTGGAACAGCAGATTGCTCCCGTCAACAATAAGCAGCTTTTGCATGGCGGACTCCTTGTGGTGATTTAGCTTTCAAATATATCATGAAAATGAGATGAAGGCAATAATTTGCCTGCATATCGGCGCGGCAGCGCGGAATTACAAGGGAAAAGCTGATAAAATGCACCCAAAAGCCTCCTTGCCGAGGGAGGTAGACGCGAGTGAAACGAGCAGCCGGAAGGAGTAAAACAAACAAAAAGCACTGCAAACTATTTTATAATCTTTTTTGCCAGGGGGCCGGGGAAGATTTCGATTTCTCCCCTTAGGCCCCCTGGCGACCCCCGTAACCCCATTGAAACGATCGCTCCGCGAAGGGGTACGGCACTGTACGCCGTGCTTGTACTGTACCCCAAAGGCGCCACCATTTATGGGGGAGCTGCTGAGCGTAAGCGAAGCTGAGGGGGAACATCTCGCGGCACTTGGCAGCTTTGAGTCGTTCCCCTTTCGTCATGGCTTCGCTATGCCACTTTCCCCGCACGCGGGGACAGCTTTTGGTTAATGGTAGCCCCCAAAAAGGCTCCCCGGCCGGGGAGCTGGCACGGCGTTAGCCGTGACTGAGGGGTTGTAACAAGCAATGAGATGTGAGTTGCTTATTTTACTTCATCAAACATTATAGATTATCTGCACACAAAAAGCCCGGAACGGCGATTGCCGTCCCGGGTTTTGTTAATCAATGCATTACTGCATGTCGTTGAGCTTCTTGTAGTATTCGTACTTATCCTTGGCTTCGTGCTCGGCGCGGTCGAACAGCTTGTCGGCCACTTCGGGGAACTGAGCCAGCAGGGAAGCGTAGCGAACTTCGCCCATTATGAACTCGCGGTAAGGTATGGTCGCGGGCTTGCTGTCCAGAGTGAAGGGATTCTTGCCCTGGGCGGTAAGCTCCGGATTGTAACGGTAAAGCTGCCAATAACCGGCTTCAACGGCCTTCTTGGCCTCGGCCTGGCTCTTGCCCATGCCTTCCTTTACCTTCAGGCCGTGGTTGATGCAGGGAGCGTAGGCGATTATGAGGGAGGGTCCCTTATAAGCTTCGGCTTCCGCAAGGGCCTTGACCAGCTGCTGCTGATTGGCGCCCATGCAAACCTTGGCAACGTACACGTAGCCGTAGCTCATGGCCATCATGCCCAGATCCTTCTTGCTGGTGCGCTTGCCGGCCGCAGCAAACTTGGCAACGGAACCGGTAGGCGTAGCCTTGGAGGACTGTCCGCCGGTGTTGGAGTAAACTTCGGTATCAACGACCAGAACGTTTACATCCTCGTCCATGGCAAGAACGTGGTCAAGTCCGCCGTAGCCGATGTCGTACGCCCAGCCGTCGCCGCCGAATATCCATATGGACTTCTTGACGAGCAGATCCTTATTGGCAAGCACTTCGCGGCCCAGAGTGCACGCTTCGCAGGGGCACTTCTTGCCGTTCTTGAGCCATGCTTCTTCCCACTGGGTGCCGGTCAGATCGGGATCGACGCTCGCTTCCAGCTCGGCAACCAGCTTCGCAGCCGCCTTCTTGGAGCCTTCCGCATCGTCCATGTTCTCCAGCCATTCCTTACCGGCGGCCTTTAGATCGGCGTCGCAGTAGTCAACCGCGATCAGCTTTTCAACAAGCTCCGCAACATGCGCGCGGCGCTGCTTGGTACCAAGGTTGATACCGAAGCCGAACTCGGCGTTATCTTCAAACAGGGAGTTGGCCCATGCGGGACCGTGGCCCTTTTCGTTGGTGGTGTAAGGTACGGTGGGCGCGCTGCCGCCGTAGATGGAGGTACAGCCGGTGGCGTTGGCAATTATCATCCTGTCGCCGAACAGCTGGGTTATAAGCTTGATATACGGGGTCTCGCCGCAGCCTGCGCAGGCGCCGGAGAACTCGAACAGGGGCTTGAGGAACTGGCTGTTCTTAACGGTGTACTTGTTCATGTCAAGCTCGCGCTCGGGTAGCTTGGCAGCGAAGTCCCAATTCGCGCCTTCGGTCTCCTGTACGGTGTGCAGGGGAACCATCTTGAGCGCCTTGGTCTTGGCGGGGCAAACGTCCACGCAGTTGCCGCAGCCGGTGCAGTCCAGCGGAGAGAGCTGCATGCGGAACTTATAGCCCGCAAGCTCCTTGCCGGTGGCAGGCTTGGTCACGAAGGTTTCGGGGGCATTGTCCTCGTCCTTTACCAGCACGGGCCTTATGCAGGCGTGCGGGCAGACCAGGGAGCACTGGTTGCACTGTATGCAGTTTTCGGGTATCCACGCGGGTACGTCAACGGCTATGCCGCGCTTTTCGTACTTGGTGGTGCCGGTGGGCACGGAACCATCGGGGCTCATTATGGAAACGGGCAGCTTGTCGCCGTTCTGGGCCAGGATGGGGGAAATGAACTGAGTGAAGTACGGATCATCCGTCACGGGCTTCACAACCGCGCCTTCGGTGGTGGTGGCCCAGGATTCGGGATAGTTGATTTCAACTATGGCGTTGGCGCCTGCGTCTATGGCGGCATAGTTGCGGGCCACGACGTCCTCGCCCTTCTTGGCATAGGACTTCTTGGCGGCAGCCTTCATGTACTCTATAGCCTGGTCGGCGGGGATAACGTTTGCCAGCTTGAAGAAGGCGGACTGCATTATGGTATTGATGCGGTTGCCCATGCCGACTTCCTTGGCCAGCTTAACGGCGTCTATGTTATAGAACTTGAGATGGTTCTTGGCGATGGCGTTCTTCATCTTGGCGGGCAACTCATGCTCCATCTCCTCAAGCGTCCATTCGGAGTTGAGCAGGAAGGTGCCGCCCTCCTTGATGCCTTCGGTCACGTCGTAACGGGTGACGTAGGAAGCGTTGTGGCAGGCCACGAAGTCAGCCGCATCGATGAGGTAGGGGCTCTGTATGGGCTTTTTGCCGAAGCGCAGATGGCTCACGGTGAAACCGCCGGACTTCTTGGAGTCGTAGGCAAAGTAACCCTGAGCATACATGTCGGTATGGTCGCCTATTATCTTTATGGAGTTCTTGTTCGCGCCAACGGTGCCGTCGGAACCAAGGCCATAGAACTTGCAGGCGATGGTGCCTTCGGGAGCGGCGTTGACCTGCTCGGTCACGGGCAGGGACAGATTGGTCACGTCGTCAACTATGCCTACGGTGAAGCGGGGCTTGGCGTCGTCCTTCTTCAGCTCGTCATAAACGGCCTTGACCATGGAGGGGGTGAATTCCTTGGAGCCCAGACCGTAACGGCCGCCGATGATCTTAACATCGAACCTGCCGGCCTCGGCAAAGGCATTGACCACGTCCTGATAGAGAGGCTCGCCCTGGGAACCGCATTCCTTGGTGCGGTCGAGCACGGCGATCTTCTTGCAGGTGGCGGGCAGGGCGGCAAGCAGCTTGTCCGCACGGAAGGGCCTGTACAGACGGACCTTTATAAGGCCCAGCTTTTCGCCGCGGGCGTTAAGGTAGTCTATGGCCTCTTCAACCACGTCGCAGCTGGAGCCCATGGAGATTATCACGCGGTCCGCATCGGGCGCGCCGACGTAATCGAACAGATTATAATGGCGGCCGGTCAGCTTGCCGACTTCCTCCATGTAATGCTCAACTATTGCGGGAACGGCCATGTAACGGGTGTTGCAGGCTTCGCGGTTCTGGAAGTAAATGTCCGGGTTCTGGGCGGAGCCGGAAAGGTGCGGATGCTCAGGATTGAGTGCACGCGCACGGAAGGCGGCCACTGCATCGTAATCAAGCAGCTTGCCCATATCCTCGTAATCTATGGCCTCTATCTTCTGCACTTCGTGGCTGGTACGGAAACCATCGAAGAAGTGAACGAAGGGGACGGAAGCCTTGATGGCGGAAAGGTGAGTTACCAGCGCAAGATCCATGACCTCCTGAACGGAGGCGGAAGAAAGCATGGCAAAGCCGGTCTGGCGGCAGCCCATAACGTCGCTGTGATCACCGAATATGCTCAGCGCATGGTAAGCAAGCGCGCGGGCGGACACGTGGAACACGCCGGGCAGCAGCTCGCCGGAGATCTTGTACATGTTGGGAATCATCAGCAAAAGGCCCTGGGAAGCCGTGAAGGTGGTGGTCAGGGCGCCGGCCTTGAGGGAGCCGTGCACAGCGCCCGCGGCGCCGGCTTCGGACTGCATCTCGGCTATCCTTACCTTTTGACCGAACAGATTGGTTCTGCCGTTCGCCGCCCACTCATCGGCAACCTCGGCCATGGGGGACGAGGGAGTGATGGGGTAGATGGCCGCAACATCACTGAACGCATATGCTACATGCGCCGCAGCGGTATTGCCGTCAATGGTCATTGTCTTTGCCATTTTGAGTATATCCTCCTGATGTATTTGGTGTATTCCCGGGCCTGTATACATGTTCGGCCCGGTACAGGCATTCTATGTATCATTATAATGTTTAACATCCCTACTGTCAATCGAAGAGCGGGGCTGCATGCCTCTTTTTATGCGCAAATTTTTATATGAAATTTATGTGCGGAAGCTTATGTGCGCGGGCGGCGAATGTGAAGTTTGCACAAATTCATAATTATGCCATTGTAAAGTTTAATAAACCCGTGTATAATACAAATACCATGTAACATCGTGGGAAATGAAACCGCCGCTTGTATAGGAGGCGGGTTTTATGTACTTAAAGTGTATAAATTTACTATAACATAGATGAAAAGGAGAGAAGAAAATGCCCGCAAATAACAAGATACGCTCCGCGTATGTGACGCTGCCTTCGGCGGAGCGCAAGGTTGCAGACTTTATCCTGGACAATCCCGACCGCGCGATGCGCATGGTAATCAATGAAATAGCCGAGGCTGCCGGCGTAAGCGTGCCGAGCGTTACCCGCCTTGCAAGGAGGCTTGGATACAAGGGCTTCCTTGATTTCCGCGTGGCGCTGGCGGGCGGAGCGGCCGCAAACGGCGCAACGCAGAAGCTTTCCCCCGTGAGCGACGAGGACAGCGACTCCACCGTTATAGACAAGCTGTGCGGATACAGCATAATGTCGCTTGAGGATACATATCATGCGCTGGATAAAGATGCGTTCTGCGCCGCAGCGCAGAATATTGCCGGCAAAAAGCGCGTGTTCATATGCGGCGAATCGGAGCTGCTTGCAAAGGACATGGTGCACAGCTTTAACATGATGAACATGGAAGCCATCGCCCTTTGCGACGAGGTGAGTATGGGCATATACCGCACCCGCTTCACAAAGGACGATGCGGTTATAGCCTTCTGCCGCAGCGGCCGCAATAAGGATATATTCGATGAAATAATCGCCGCCAAGGCCGCGGGAGCGACCACGGTGTACCTGAGCAGCTATGCCGGAAATCAGGCCGCGCAAACATGCGACTATTTCTTCACCGCATCGCACATAGGCTCGGCCAAGGTGCCGTTCAGGCTTGAAAATTCAATGTCCACAATAACGCTGAGCACGCTTTTGATAACGCTTGTGGCGCGCTTCCGCGGCATGAGCATATCGGGGAGCAAAAATAGAAAATGAGCATGGGAAGCTATTTGAGCGACCTGCATACGCATACCGATTTTTCGCACGGCAAGGGCTCGCCTGAGGATATAGTCCGTGCAGGGATACGCTGCGGGCTTAAACGTATAGCCATAACGGAGCACGCGGGCGGGCACGTTTTTTACGGCGTGCGCGGCGAAAAGCTGACGCGGCTTAGGAAGGAGACGGAGCGCCTTGCAAGCGTTTACGCGCGGGATATAGAGGTTCTGTTCGGCCTTGAATGCAACCTGACCGGCTTTGGCGAATGCGACGCGCCCAAGGACAGGGGCATGTTTGATGTGCTTCTGCTGGCGTATCATAAGGGCGTTGTGCCGCGGGACGGGTTTTTGCTGAAGCGCTCCATGGAGGCCGCAGGCTTGCACAAAAGCGAACCGGAGCTGACGGCGAAGGCGCTGCTTGCCGCGGCGGAAAAATACAGGATAGATATTTTTGCCCATCCGGGCGAATATGTGAAGTGCGATATAGAAACCCTTGCCCGCGGGGCGAAGGAGCTGGGCACGATGATAGAGATAAACTCCCGCCACGTAACCCTTTCGCCGGATGACATACGGCTGATAGCCAAAATAGGCGCGGTCATGCGCCCGGACAGCGATGCGCACAGCCCCGAGCACGTTGGCGAGCTTGGCCCCGCCATAGCCGCCGCAGCCGCCGCCGGAGTTGAACTGCCGGGGGACGGGCTGTAAGAAACTGATTTGAATAAAGCTGAAATGAAAAACCAACAAAGATCGGATGCTAAGCTTCTGCATCCGATCTACTGTATCTGCTCAATTATCTGAGCATACTCTTCGGATTCAACGCTTATCACGCTGTTGTTGCGGGTAGGCATACCCGCCAGGCCGTTTGTCCTGAAAAACAAATATGTTTCTCCTACCTGCAAGCCTTGCGGCACAAGCATTCTTATTTCGTTTTCTTCCGCGGGCCCCGTGGGGCTTTTTTCTGCGGTCCCCTTGAATACCTTGTTTACCGTGACGGCGGCACTGCCTCCCGAATATGGCGAAGAATAGGACAACTCCTTGACCGTGGCGGTGAATATGGCTTCGCTTTCGGCTATCAGCTTGTCGTACGGCAATTCGTCTGTAACGGTCGGCACGGTATTTTCGCGCATGGACAATTTTGTTGCAGCATCGATCAATTCATCTTCGCTCATGCCGGTCATACCGAACCTATCGGGCGCAACAACTTTGCCGGACTGTATTTCAAATATCGATTCGCGGTCAACGAACAGGGTGAGGGGCATGGGCCAAAATTCGGAGTCGTTCTGATAAAGGAACAGGCAGTACCTGCCACCCTCTTCCATCAGCCCTACTACTCCGTATATGCTTACGGAGTCCACATCCTGCCCGCATAAGACCTTAAGATCCTTTATGTGGAAAAAGCTGTGGAGGTCATCGGCTTGTTCCACGCTATCAACTGTACCGATGATGACGTTATCCGCATTTTCGGATAGCTGTTCAAGCGTGGTGTACTCGTAATCGTATTGGGGAACGGAAGGCACAAGCCCCGGGTTGTTGTTTGCACATGCACTTATAATCGTGAGCAGCGTGCAAACGAGCAAAATCATCAATGATTTTTTCATACACATGTCTCCTCTCGGTTAAAATTGTGAGTCCAAAAACTGTTTCCTGAGTTACTGTTAACAATGTATAATACTACCTAAGCCCTAATACCACCTCCATATGACATTGAACACAAAAACCAGACGTCTTAACGATTACAACACAAGCAATTGCTTAATTATAAGATAACATAATTAACTATTAAAAACAAGCTAAAACTTTATTAAAATAATTAAGAAGATTAAAAACATATGTTGTAACATGCCTTGTGCCGGTGTGCGGCAGCGTGGATCCGCTCAGCTGCGCGCTGCTTACAAAAATGCCCGTGTGGATATTCCATGGGGAGCTTGACCGCGGCATGGGCTTCAGCGTTATTCAGGCGCATGAAATGATAAACCGCTGCGGCGGCAGCAGCAAGCTGACCCTGCTCAGCGGGCAGGGCCATGAAATACGCTGGATATACCACAGCGACAGATTCGATATTATAAACTGGATGCTTGCTCGGTAATTATACGGATTTACGGCCGCCGTATTATCCGCCCGGCTTTAGCGCCGGTGAATACGGCGTTTTCCGCCGCTGTTTTTCCGCCGACTATAACATAATTAAGCCCTTCGCAGCGGGTGCGGAATGCGCCGTAATCTGCACGGTCTATAATCTTGTCCGCGTCGAAAAGCACCATGTCCGCATCATAGCCCTTTACTATAAGCCCCTTGTCTTTAAGCCCATACACCTGCGCGGGCAGTGAGGTCATGCGCCGTATGGCTTCCGGCAGGGTGATATACTGCTTTTCGCGAACGTAGCGGCCGAGCACGCGCGGGAACGTGCCTATCGAACGCGGGTGGCAGCCGCCGCAACCGGGGTACCACATGCCGTCCGTGCCCACCATAGTGCGGCGGTATTGCATAACGCGCTTCAGATCGTCCTCGCTCATGGTATGGTATATGCCGCCGGTGAGCAGCTTATCGTCGCGCAGAATATCGCATTGCAGCTCGTATGGATCAATGTTTAGCTCATCCGCTATGTCGTTGAGCATTCTGCCGTTGTATTCGGGATGCGCGGGGGAAGAGCCTATCATGGTGTACTTAAAGCGCTCCTTGGGTGTTAACGTGCCGAGTATAAGCGGGCGCAGCTCGTTTCGTCCCTGCGCGGAGGACAGCATGGCGATAAGCTTATCCGTGCCGAGCGTGAACATATCGTCCGGAATGTTTGTGGAAAGGCCGGTGGCGGAGGCGGTGTATGGATATTGGTCGGTAAAAACGTCGTAACCTTCGGCGTTTATTTTTTGTATCAGTTCAAGCGTTTTGGCGGTTTTGCCCCAGTTTGCGCTGCCGCCGGTCGCCTTGTGGTGCGATATTACGCAGCGCACTCCGCTTGCGCGCACAACGCCGAGCATTTCTTCCACCGCTTCTATAAGCCCGCTGCTTTCCGAGCGCACATGCACGGTCATAACGCCGCCGTTTTGCGCAACCACCTTGCAAAGCTCGCTCATTTCTTCCGCATCGCAATACGATCCCGGCGGATATATAAGTCCGAACGATATGCCGAACGCTCCGCCGTCCATGGCCTGCTGAACAAGGGCCTTCATCTGCTCTGTCTCATATGCCGTGGGCTTGCGGTTTTCAAAGCCCATTACCGCCGCGCGAATCATGCCGTGGCCAACAAGGAACGCCATGTTTGTGCCGAGCGGCTTATCAATATGGTCAAGATAGCCGCCGAATGTGAAGCGGTTTTCAACGGGGGATGGAAGCGCGCCGCCATTGAGGGAGCTTATTATGCGAAGGGCGTCGCCTACATGCCGCGGCGAAACGGGGGCGGCGGAGTCGCCGCACATGCCGGTTACCTGCGTGGTTATGCCCTGCTCCACGGCGCAAATGCATTCGGGGTATTCTTCAACTATAACGTCCTGATGGCTGTGCGCGTCTATAAAGCCGGGCGCAAGCGTGAGCCCCGAGGCATCTATAACGCTTTCGGCTTGGGCGTTTATTGTCTGCGCCATGGCTGCTATTTTGCCGCCTGATATGCCTATGTCGCTATGGAAGCCTTCCGCTCCGGTACCGTCCAGCACATATGCGTTCTTTATCAGCAGATCATACATTTTTCAGTTCCTCCGTTTCAGTTCATGTCGGGTCGCTTTTCGGGCGCCATTCTGTATCCAACGCCTACCTCGGTAAATATATACTTGGGTGCGGCGGGGTTTTCCTCTATTTTGCGGCGGATGTTAGCCATGTTCACGCGCAGTATGCGGTTGTTTTCCGCGTCCGCATACGGGCCCCATATGCCGGCGATTATGGTTTGATACGTCAGCACCTTGCCGGATGCGCGGGATATCAGCGCGACTATCTGATATTCTATATTGGTCAGGTGCATATCCTCGCCGTTTTTGAACACGCGCTCAAGCTGATAATCAACCGTAAGCGGGCCGCATATGTAGCGGTATCTTCCAAGGCTTTCGCTTTCCTGACTTATATATGTGTGCCTCAATGCGGAGCGTATGCGCGCCTTTAGCTCCTTTGCGCCGAAGGGCTTGGTAACGTAATCATCCGCGCCGTAATCAAGCGCAAGCACCTTTTCGTTTTCCTGTGCGCGGGCGGAAAGAATTATTATCGGGCGGCGAGTTTGGGTGCGCAGCTGCTGGATCACCTGAAGCCCGTCCATGTCCGGCAGGCCGAGATCCAGCAAAAAAAGATCCGGCGGGTCCGAACGGGCCTTGCTCAGCGCGTCAGCAGGCGGCCGCTATTGCCGCAAGGGGAGAGCGAAGGTCGTGCGATATTGCGCGCAGAAAGTTGGAACGCATGTGCTCAAGCTGTTTTTCTATGGATATCTGCTGGCGGGTATCTATAAGCCGCTGCCTGTCCAGCGCAATGCTTGCGCGCTGCATAAGTTGATCCATAAAGGCTATCATGTCCGCATCGCATTCTTCCGTGCCGAAAACTATGGCTATAACGCCGCCTATGTCCTTGCCGAGGGGGACGGCGGCGTTGCGATAAGCAAAAGCACTGCCGCGGCACATGCATAATAATGCGGCAAACAGTAATCCTTTTCCATATACATTCTACTATACATGGCTACCGAAGAAAAGCACGCGAATGCTAAGAAATGCGCTAAGAAACGCCTGCCTGCCTTGACACAGGGGCTTATGTTTATTATTTTTTTATTAAAGCAAATGGATGAGCAATGAGGACACGGCCAAGCTTGTTTCCCCCACGATAAAGCAAACCAACTATTCCTTCTATTTCGGCTTTAATTTTGAACCTATGTTTGATGAGCAATATGAACCGGATAACTGGCGCATAGCCGTAAACAACGAGAACTTCCGCAAATCCATTTATCACGGCCTTGACCGCATAAGGGCGCTGCAGGTCGAATTCCCCAATAATGCCAACGACATGGTGAGCAATTCCATAACTCCCAGCGGCTTTGCACGCAATGGTGATACCCTACAGGGCCTCAGGCGGCATATACAACGGCACCAAGCTGAATCCGTTTGAAGGCACATACACCAGCTGCGGCTGGAGTTATCTGCGCTATAAGGGGCAGTATGTGTACGAGACCGCGATGAGCGGAGACATGTTCTCCTCCCAGCTGGCTTCCTGGGAAGCTGCGCGCGGAGAATGACTCAGATAAGCTTATTATCCGCCCGATAAGGGAGTGGATAATGTAGAGTCTCTAAGAATGGCCCTGCCATGCCGGCACGGCGGGGCCGTTCGCATTTTATACGGCAGCCAGTATAACATAATACCGAGCTGCGCGGAGATGGAAGGCACCATACGCAGCGTGGATAGCGGCGTAAGGATGGCAGTTGCGCAAAGGGTAGAGCAGATAGCGGCGGCGCAGGCGGCGGTTTTTGGCGCGGATGCGCAATGCGTAATTGACTGGGGCGCTCCGCCCGTTATAAACGACGAAAGCATGGCCCGCCTTGCCGCGGAGGCCGCAAGGGAAATAACGGGGGAGGAACGCACCGTTACACACCTTGCCGCGCCGAACATGGGCGGGGAGGATTTTGCGTACTATCTTGAAAAACTGCCGGGAGCGTACCTTTTCCTAAGTTCTGCAAACGGGGCGAAAAACTGCGCCTTTGCGCACCACAACTCCCGCTTTAACGTGGATGAGGATGTGCTGCACATGGGTGCGGCGCTGTATGTGAACATTACCGAACGCTTCCTTAATAATTGATATCATAACCTGATATACATTCATTCATCACACAACCCAAAAAGCTCCCTTCACGGGAGCTTTTTGGCTGGTTTATGGAAAAAGAGGAGGAGTGTGCGCAAGGTTTAGAGCATTTCGAGGAATGCTTCAAGGCGGGTGGAAAGCTGGCCGGAGTCGCTTTGGGAATAGTCCGTTTCAAGGGCTATGTAGTGTATGCCAAGCTTTTCCATCTCGCGGCGGATAAAGTGCGTTTCTATTGTGTATGGCGTGCAGGACTGAAGGTCTATTTCAACCACGCCGTCTATTTTGTATTCGCTTATGAGCCGCTTGAGCAGCTCCATGCGCACGGAGTTCGGCGTCATTACCGCGCAGCCTATGTCAAGATAGCGCTTGGCAATGGCGGTCATAATGTCGTCCGCTTCGGTATCGACAAGCTGATACGCGGCCTTTATGCCCGTGCAGTTTTCAAAGCATACTACCGCGCCGCCGTTTTCTTCAATGGTCTTTACGGTTTTGTTCATAACGCCGCCTATGGGGCAGCCGGTTATGAGTATGCGCTTGTCGCCCTCGCTTACCGGGCGCGCGCCGGAAGCGTATGCGGCGGCAACATCGTTATAAAGGTTTGTAAGCATCGATACGCGGTCGGCAGGATCGAATATGAAGCCCGCCCCGTCAAGCGCGGTGTAAAGATTAAGCCCCTTTGCCATGGGCGGAACGCTCTTTTGCACTTCCGTCAGCCGCATGCGGGCGCGGCGCTCTTCGTTGCGCTGAATGGCGGCCCTGCGGAGCGCATCGTCCGTTATGGCAGCGCCGAACTTATCTTCAAGGAAATTTTTGAAGCGGCGCAGCTCCGCCGTCCATTCGTCAAGCGCGTTCTCCCGCTCGCCCTGGGGAAGATGCAAAATATATGTTGGGCGAATCTCGTTGAGCAGCTCATACATTTTCTTTTTGCCGTCGCACGTTGTTTCGCCCACTATTATATCCGAAAAATAGGTATACGGGCATTTGTCCGATACGGCGAAGCCGTAGCTTGATTTTATGAGCGGGCAAAGGTTCTTTGGCAGGTGCGCTTCCGCCGCGGGTATGGTTTCCCCGCTCATGCCGCAAAGGCTCACGGGCGTGAACCCCGCCGCATCGAGTATTTCAAGCGGCGTAAACGTGCAGAACACTCCGGCGACCTTGCCGCCGTTGTCCTTTATGTTCTTCACCTTCAAAAAGCCCTTTTGGCGCGCTTCGCCAAATTCTTCAAACTGCTTGGGCAGCTCCCTTACCATAACGCTTACCCCGCGTGCGGATTATTTACAATATTATTTTAACACTGCCGTATGCGCTTGGCAAAGCGATTAAAACAATACAATACCGATTATTATCTAAAAAATGAATGAATGGCGCCGAGGCTGCGCCCAAAAACCTTTACAAACGCAATGAAATAGGGTATACTGCAACCAAAGCGATGATTGGAACACACGGCCGGGATAAGACCCCATAAGCGAGCTGCAAACGGTGAAAGGCAGCGGGTGCGGATCCGGTACGCATCATCCATGAGCGCGCGTATGAAGGCGGGTTTCCCGCGGATAGTACGCGCCGTTATGCGCACGTTACAGCGCAGGGTGAGATGGGGCATATTTATATGCCAAATCGGGTGGTACCGCGCAAGCACTGCGTCCCGTTACACGGGAGGCGTTTTTTTATTTTATGCAGAACAAGGCGAAAGGAGCTATTGAATGTATACCAAAGTCCCCACATCCCTTAACTTTGTGGACAGGGAGAAGGAGATCCTCCAATTCTGGAAGGAGAACCGCATATTTGAAAAAAGCTGCGAGCTGAGAAAGGGCAGGCCCGCCTATACCTTTTACGATGGCCCACCCACGGCAAACGGCAAGCCGCACATAGGCCACATACTCACCCGCGCCATGAAGGACATCATCCCCCGCTACCGCACCATGAAGGGCTACGACGTGCTGCGCAAGGCCGGCTGGGATACGCACGGACTGCCGGTTGAACTGGAAGTTGAAAAAATGCTGGGGCTTGACGGCAAAAAACAGATAGAAGCCTACGGCGTGGAGCCGTTCATTGCCAAGTGCAAGGAATCCGTTTGGAAATACAAGACCGAATGGGAACAGATGAGCGACCGCGTGGGTTACTGGGCCGATATGGAGCATCCTTATGTTACATATGAAGATAACTATATAGAATCCGAATGGTGGGCGCTCAAAACCATATATGAAAAGGGCCTTCTGTACAAGGGCCATAAGGTTGTGCCTTACTGCCCGCGCTGCGGCACCGCGCTTGCCAGCCACGAAGTTGCACAGGGCTATAAGGACGTTAAGGAAATTTCCGCGACGGTAAGGTTCAAGTGCACCGATGAGGACGCAAGCTACCTTGCCTGGACCACCACGCCGTGGACGCTGCCTTCAAACGTTTGCCTTTGCGTAAATGCGGATATAGTATACTGCCGCGCGGAAAAGGACGGCGAAGCGTTCATACTGGCCAAGGATCTTGTTGAAAAGGTGCTGGGCGAGGATGCGAAGATAGTGCGCGAATTTGCGGGCAGCGAGCTTGTTGGCCGCACCTACGAGCCGCTGTTTGAATGCACGGCAAAGGCCGCCGCAAAAACCGGCAAGAAGGGCTTCCGCATAGTTGCGGACGATTACGTTTCCGCGGACGACGGCACGGGCATAGTCCATAACGCCCCCGCGTTCGGCGAGGACGACTATCGCGTTTGCCGCGATAACGACATACCCTTTGTTCAGATGGTGGACGCCCGCGGCAACATGACCGAGGATACCCCTTGGGCAGGCACCTTCGTTAAGAAGGCCGACCCGATGATACTGAAGGATTTGAAGGAGAGCGGCGCGCTGTTTGCGGAAATACCGTTTGAGCACAGCTATCCGTTCTGCTGGCGCTGCGATACCCCGCTCATCTATTACGCCCGCGAAAGCTGGTTCATAAAGATGACCGCCGTGCGCGATAAGCTTATCGAGTACAATCAGCGCATAAACTGGCTGCCCGAGACCATAAAGGACGGCCGCATGGGCAACTTCCTTGAAAACGTTATAGACTGGGGACTCAGCCGCGAACGTTACTGGGGCACTCCGCTGCCGGTTTGGGTATGCGAGGACTGCGGTCATGTTCACGTTGTAGGCAGCCGCAAGGAGCTTTGCGAGCTTGCGCCCGGCACGCCGAAAAACATAGAGCTGCACAAGCCTTACCTTGACCCGATAACGTTCAAGTGCGAAAAGTGCGGCGGCACGATGCGCCGCGAGAAGGCCGTTATAGACTGCTGGTTCGATTCCGGCTCAATGCCCTTTGCGCAGTGGCACTATCCGTTTGAAAACAAGGAGCAGTTTGAGCGCCGCTATCCCGCCAACTACATAAGCGAAGCCATCGACCAGACCCGCGGCTGGTTCTATACCCTGCTTGCAATATCCACCTGCCTGTTCGATGAGCCGAGCTATAAGAACTGCCTTGTGCTGGGCCTTGTTGCGGACAAGGACGGCATAAAGATGAGTAAGCACAAGGGCAACGTTGTTGACCCGTGGAGCGTGCTTGATAAGCAGGGCGCGGACGCCGTGCGCTGGTATTTCTACACAGGCTCCATGCCCTGGCTGCCCAGCCGCTTCAGCGCGGACGCCGTGAGCGAAGCGCAGCGCAAGTTCATGGGCACGCTGTGGAATACATATGCGTTCTATGTGCTCTATGCCGAAATAGACGGCTTCGACCCAACCAAGCACACCCTCAAGCGCGAGAACCTCACCCCCATGGATAAGTGGGTGCTCAGCCGCCTGAATACGCTGATAAAGACCGTTGACAGCAACCTTGACGGACTGCATATAACCGAAGCCGGCCGCGAACTGGCCCGCTTTACGGACGATCTTTCCAATTGGTACGTCCGCCGCTGCCGCGAGCGTTATTGGGGAAGCGGCATGACGGACGACAAGGAAGCCGCGTACATGACGCTTTACACCGTGCTTGCAACCATGAGCGCGCTGTGCGCACCGTTCACGCCGTTCATGAGCGAAAGCATCTACCAGAACATAGTGCGCAGCGTTGATAAGACCGCGCCCGAAAGCATACACCTTTGCGACTTCCCCGTTGCGGATGAAAGCCTGATAGACGCGGAGCTTGAGCGCAGCATGGACGAGGTGCTGGAAATAGTTGTGCTGGGCCGCGCTGCCCGCGCCGCAGCGAACGTGAAAAACCGCCAGCCGCTTGCTCGCATGTTTGTGCAGGGCGGCACGCTCGATGCGCTGTATACTTCCATAATAGCGGACGAGCTGAACGTGAAGGCCGTTGAATTCGTAAACGATGCATCTTCCTTTATATCCTACCGCGTGAAGCCGCAGCTTAAGACCCTAGGGCCGCGCTACGGCAAGCTGCTGCCCAAGATAAACGCATATCTTGCGCAGGACGGCATAGGCGACAAGGTAGTTGCCGCGCATAAGGCCGGCAACAGCTATGATTTTGAGCTTGAAGGCACGGCCGTGTCCCTTGCGGAAGCGGATGTGCTGACCGAACCCATACAGAAGGCCGGCTTCGTAAGTCAGACGGAGAAGGAAACCGCCGTTGTGCTGGACACCAATTTGACCGACGAACTGGTGGACGAAGGCTTTGTGCGCGAACTGGTATCCAAGATACAGGTCATGCGCAAGGAGGCGGGCTTTGAGGTTACCGACCGCATAGCGCTGACCTATGCGTGCGCAGGCCGCGCCAAGGATGTGCTTAGCCGCTTCGGCGACGCCATTGCGCAGGATGTGCTGGCCGTATCCGTGGAGTGCGCCGCGCCTGCCGGCTACGTCAAGGAATGGGACGTGAACGGTGAAAAGGTAACGCTGGGCGTAGAAAAGAAGTAAACCAAACAAAATGCCGCGCCGAAGGGCTTGCGTATTGACAATTTCCCTTCGGCACGGTATAATCAACTCTGCGTCCGGAAATATCCGCGCGCACATATCTCTCCGTAGCTCAGCAGGATAGAGCGTTCGCCTCCTAAGTGGATGTAGGTACATTCGCTTTCGGGCAACAACTGAATAACAAGTCTCCGTAGCTCAGTAGGATAGAGCGTTCGCCTCCTAAGCGAAAGGCCGCGCGTTCGAGCCGCGCCGGGGACGCCAAAACCCAGAGAAATAGGCGTTTTCTGGGTTTTCTTTTTTCTGTCCATGAAAAATCTTGCTAACAAGTACATTCGCTTTTGCTCCTTTCCTTGATTTTATCATGCTTTTTCTTTGCTAACAAGAAGCTCACATTTTCCTTGCCTTGCTAACAAAAACGAGCTTTTTTGCTAACAACTTAAAAAGTGCCATTTTCTTGCTAACAAGAATGCCGTTTAGACAGCCTTTGTTTTGGTTTTTGCGACTTCCCCTTGACTTGCTGCCAGCAGCATCTCCATTAACTGTGCTGCAAGCTTCGGTGAAGCATTTAACAGGGTCATAAGCTGTTCTGCTGCTGTATTCTTGGGCGGCTCCGATGTGGCTGTTTCTTGCTTCGGTTCTAATCTCTTATAGAACTCCTGTTCAAACTTTGAAGCATTATGCCGTCTGTCCTCATCCAGAATGTGAGAGTAAACATCAGAAACCATTTTGAGCTGTGCGTGTCCCGTATCGCCCTGAACGGATTTCATATCGCCATTGTTGAGTTTCAGCTTATAAGTCGTACTGGAGTGCCGCAGACTATGGAATACAACATCGGGAAGATCATTCTTTCTTATTAGTGCTTTGAAAGAGCGGGAGATTACCTGTCCTTCCAAGGGTCTGCCATTGGGCAGACAGATGACAATATTATTGTCGAAATATTCCTTGCCAAGATACTCTTTCATTTCTTCCTGCTGTCTTTTCCAATCAACCAGCATACGGGCAACAGTTTCGGGAAGCCATACACGGCGAATACTTGTCTTTGTCTTAGGCTTCTTAAAGACTAATGCAGTGCTGTCACTGGTCAACACTGCCGGGAATACTTTCAGAACATCCTTGTTTTCCAGTTTGTCCAAGGCGTTTTTAGATACACGCTGCAATTCCTTTTCCACAAACAGAGAAGCATTATGCTCTTTGATACTCTGCTCGTCTATGGTAATGCAGTCCCATGTCAACCCCATGATTTCGCCCAAGCGAAGCGAGCAGGAAAATGCCAAATTGATCGCAAGGGCAAGTCGTTCATCGTCACATACTTCAAGAGCATGGAACAGATCATCTGCTGTCCATATATCTCTGACCTTTTTTTCGCATTTTGGCAGGGTAGCCTTTGATACAGGATTGTGGTCTAAGAGTTCCCATCTTACCGCCTGATTGAAAGCACAGTTGAGAACCTTATGGATCTCCAGTACATTTCGAGGAGAAACATATTCATCCTCATACTGCTGCTTGTTGCGAACCACACGCTGTACCTTTAATAGTTTGCGATAATACTCATCCATAAAGCGAGGGGTCACATCATGAAGTTTTGTGTTGCCTATAAAGGGGTTGATGTAATTATCTATTAAGCCTTTTTTCCCGTTGTAAGTGGATAAAGCCCACTTGTTGATACCATATAACTCCATGAAGTCATACAATAAGTCTGATACTGTCTTGATCGAGGGACGCACAAATGTATTATTCGCCTGCTTATGCTCGATCTCCGCTTTTCTTTTCTTGGCTTCACCAAAGGAACCCCATGTTTCCCATTTTTGATGACGTTCTCCATTGTCATCATAAAAGTCATATACTACCGAATACTTACTTTTTCTCTTAATAATAGAAGCCATTTTGTTTATCTCCTTTGATTTTACTTGTTTTTGCTGTTAAACCAGTTATCAAAGGATTCAATAGGTATCCTTATGAGGCTGCCAATACGCACGATGGCAAAACCCGGCTTACTTTTTACAAGGGCGTACGCGGCGTTTCTGCTGATGCCAAGAATCTGTTCAATGTCTTTTACCGTATATGTACGGCATTCGGTTGTAGATTTGTTTTCAACTGCCATTTCCATTGAGGTCTCCTTTCTTAATTACCTCTGCATATCATTTCAATCTACGATTTGATTGTAAGTATTCTTTTTACTGAAAGCAAAGGTATGGATTATGTAAAATGAGGATATGCAGCTTATACATATCCTCTGGAGCAATTAGTGTAAAAGGCGTTCTCCTTAAAACTTCATTGGGAGAGCGCCTTTCCTGCGGTTGCCGTTGTAAATGCGGTAGATCAGATTGACATACCGCTTGACGCCGTGCAGCATGGTATCCGCTTTACCAAAACGGTAGAAATGGTAGGGGTCAATACTGCGGAGGTTGTAGATCAGGTGGTTGAGGTCGTATTCGTTGTAGTAAAGCTCCACAAAGCGGATCATGCCCTACATGACTTCCGCCCTTAGGGAAGCGCCCTCACCGTTCCAAGCGTCCAGCAGGATGGCCAGAGCTTCTTTGTACAGCTCCGCGCCTACTCGCTTGAACTCCGCAAACGCTGTATTGATGCAGACGATACGCCGTTCTCCACGACCACGCTCAAGCCCTATATGCAGCCCTGCTTCCTCGGTAGCCTCATAAAAGGCGGTAGAAGCCTCGTCCTGCCCGTACAGGTTGGCTCTGAGCTTGGCGCTGGGAGTAAGGTCTGCAGAGTCCCCGGTCTGAAGCGCGAACAGCAACGCTTCGTCCAACTCTGTCATGCCATAGTAGACCTTGCAGAGAATTGGAAGGTCTGTATTGTTGTTCATCTTTTTTCTTGCCGAAACGGTATGCTGTCCATTGAATACGAAGTAGCGTCCGTCACGGAAGCTGACCTTTGGCTCATTGGCGATACGCTCGTCAAAGCCTGCGACGATCCGTGCCACGCGGTTGGTATTCAGTCTGCGCTGATATGCTTCGGGTATCTCCAAATCATGGCTGTTGACTTCCATGAGCTTGTAGAGTGTTTGTATATTGCTCATTCTTTATAGCTCCTCCAATTTCAGAATGTATTGCTTGGGTTCCTGCATGATTTTAATGACCTGTGCTTTGTAGTTCGGTTCAGACAGTAGGCCGGGGAAATTCTCAAACAGCACATCACAGGTTTCTATCATGTTCTGTGCCGTATAACGAAGGCTCCCCAGCGCTGAATCTTCGGTGACGCGCTTGGGAGCCTTTAATTCTTCGTATATCCTGTCGATGTCCTCATACTCCCTGCATCTGCGCTTATTTGCGGAGGGTTTCTCTGCCGGGGCTTGGGTTCACGGAGCTTTTCAGCCCGTTCAAGGCGTTCCTCCTGGGGAGCCTTGGCAATGGCTGCAACATCCGCTTCTTTGGGCTTATATTTGCCGAGCAATAAGTCCTGACGGATGCCGGGAAGAACTTCCTCGGCAGCATCCAAACCATCCGAAAAATGCTCTGCACGAATCACATAGCTTTTGCTCGTTTTGCTTTCTTCCGCAATGCGTTCGCAGGTTTTAAGCGGGGAGATCAAGTTCCCATTTTGGGAACTTGATTTTGCCGTATCGCTTTTTCTGTCCCCTCCATGGATGTTTTTCTCAGCCTTATATCTCTGCCCGATCAGGTATTTCTTTTGCTGCGGCGTGAGATTGCGCCGCCCAAGCTGATTCATACATATCCATGAGAGGGCTTCATATCGGCTGTTGAACTGTTTTTCATGGGTGCGGAATGAAATGCCGGGATGTTCCTGTGCGATCCTGTATCGGTTATGCCCGTCTATGATGGTGTTGTCCCATATGATAAGGGGCATGAGGATAAGCCCTTCTTCCAGAATGTTCTTTTCAAGCTGCCGAAACTCGTCCTCTGTCAGCGGCGGACATCTTGCTTCAAACTCCGGGTCTATAAAAAGCTCCTTGCCCATCAGGGAGCCTCCAATTCTTCGGGGATATATAAGCCCAGCGAAACCTCAATGGCTTCACCTATCTCGTTCATCTGCTGACAGGTCATTTTGCCGAGATACTTTTTCACACGCCGCTTGTCTATGGTCTTGATCTGCTCCAGCAGCACCATGCTGGGATAATTCAGACCACGAACCTGCTCTGCAAAGTAATGGGTGGGTTGCAAAGGCTTCTTATCGTCCCGTGAGGTGATAGGCGCAACGACCAGCGTGGGGCAGAAGTAATTGCCTGTATTGTTCTGTAAGATCACCACAGGGCGGATACCGCCCTGTTCTGAGCCTATATGCGGTTCAAGGTTGGCAAGGTATATATCCCCGCGGCGGTAGACCCAATCTTCCTTCATGCGGCTGTTCCTTTCTTTTCGCTCTATATTCTTCAAAGCGAGAAAGCAGGTCGTGTCGATATACCTCTCGCTGTTATATCTATCCTGATAAGTCATTTTGATTTTCTCCTATAATTGTCTTTGGTTATTGATTGGAATGTATGTAGTTCTCCCTATTCGTCCTCGACTCCCGAGAGAAAGGGAAACATCAGGCGGTGGTGAGCTGCACCACTCCATAGGGATTTCACCTCCCCGTCTTCGTTAAAGTGACCGGGCCGCGAGTTACGGAAGTATCATTGGCCCTGTGACCGTCATCGCCAAGCCGGGAGCAATCCGGCTCTTGCAGGATGCGGAGTTGTCGCTCACTCCCTTTTATGAGAGGTCTTGGCGCTCTGCCTGCGGTGGCTCGGGGTTCACAGGAATGTACCTGATGTTTGAATATTCGGTTGTCAAGGTTCGGGAGGGGTATTTCACCCCTCTATAAACAAGGGCACTTTTTGGACAAATCCGAAGTAGCTAACGCAAATTTCCCAAATATTTTTTTAGATTTCGTAAACCACTTCTGATCGAGCAGCGCACGGCGCACTCACTGATGCCTTCACTTTTTGCAATTGCGGCACAGGTCATATTTAGCAAATAATGGGCGTATATTCTTTTAGCCTGCTTGTCCGATAAATAATTCAGTGAGTTGTATAGCTCTTGATTGGTTAGTTTGCACTCGTATAATTCATCCGGGCCAAGACCCCTGAAAAGGATGCTTTCCTCGTTGCCATCAATGTTCAAGGAGTAAACATGCCGTTTTCGCATACGCCGCCAATGGCTTTGATCCTCTGTTTTATACGGTTTCATAGCTGCGACTATTTCTTCCGGTAACTCGATGAAGAAATCACTTGTGTAATAGGGATAGTAGTTTTTCAGATTAATGGTTTTTAATTTGCATTCTGACATTTTCCTTTTCCTCCGTTTCAATTGGTTGCGTGAGATTAATCGAAACGAAGAAACGGAGGAGCTCGACATCGCGTAAAAACGAAGCAGAAATGACGGCAAATAAAAACGCCCAAGGCCAAATAGCCTGGGGCGTTACAATGAATAATAACTACGGGTTTCCTTTCTCCCTGATTGTGGCTTTCCCGTGGTATCAACAGTAACCCGCTCAAAGAAATGACGGATGCTTATGAAGCCCTAACAATGTTCAATGTTATTCCATATGTTCGTGGTGGATCCTTTCTGCTCTGGACGTGTTGTAAATTATCTCATTTTGCCTGCGCGAAGCGCCTTGTTCACCACTATGATCGCCACGACTATGGCGATAATGGCAAATGCCACCAGCGCGCTGACCCACCACTGGCTCATGGCGCGCTTCTGCTCCTCCTCGGCCTTTTTCTCGGCGTCGGTCTTTTCGCCCTCTATCACGGGCTTTTGTATCTCAGTGGCGAAGTCCACGCTCACCGCGTATTCCTCCCCCGCGTCGTCCTTGTAGGATATGGTGTATACGCCCGTGGTCTTGCCGTAGCTTTCGGTGTAGCCCTCGGTCATGGAGAGCATACCCACGAATACCTTCATCTCCCCGTAGCCCGCCTGCCCCGGCTGAATGTCCCCCAAGAACACGCTGGAGGTGGGGA
>ERZ824488.774-NODE-774-length-39811-cov-31.132710_pt1 | contig 39811 bp, 57 predicted proteins | sample MGYA00519936_ERZ824488 | MGnify/ENA primary metagenome ERZ824488 (study PRJEB31778, sample SAMEA3449153) | human gut metagenome | biome: human gut; feature: human-associated habitat; material: faeces | place: United Kingdom | collected 2010/2012 ... | reverse complement strand
GTTTAAAGAGATGAAAAGAAGAAATCAATAAATGGAGGTATTGTATGAGCAAACAGAAAGAGGCAATAACTCTTATAAAAAAACAACGAGATATGCACATAAAGATGAGAGAAAATTTGAAAGATACATTAGGAGTAGAAAATAAGAGATATAAAAAAATAAGACTTAAAATAAATGAAGAAATTCAAGTTTTAGATTATATTTTAATGAAGATAGGAGGGACAAATGATGAGGCTAAGTAACGAAGAATACAAAGAAGCAAGTTTATGCTTAAAAAGGTATAACTATAATTGCCTAAAAATTATGAACATAAGAGCAGATATAATGAGCATAGGCTCTCCAGTATTAGACGGAATGCCTAAAGCACCATACAGTGTGTCAGATAGAACGTTAAAAGCAGTGGTAGAATTGCAAGAAAATGAATATTTGCAGAAGGCAATAAAAGAATACAAAGCAGTAGTACAAGCAGTAGAACTAGTTAACAAGGATAGTAAATACATATTTGAGGAATTTTATATTAAAAGCAAACCTAAATGGGAAATAATAAATTCTGGAATATCAGAAAGAACATTTGTAAGACGCAAAGGGGACTTAATATATGCAGTACATAAAGAATTAAAAAAGTTGGCGTAAAATTGGCGTAAATTTGACAAAAAAATGTGTTAAAATAGTAGTAGGTCAAAAAGGAGTTAGAGAAATCTAGCTCCTTAAACTTTGCCCTATCAAGCGGGCAGGCACAGAAATGTGCCATAAAAAGGTAGTAATGATACTAGATAAATTATTATATACGTTGTATAGGCTGATAGCCTCCTTTCTTTTGAATTATGAGAGCAATTCTAGTTAAGCTCATTAAATATTGCGATTGTAGAGAACTGGAATCTCGTTAGCCTCATAAGCTAAAGGCAGTTGGTTCGATTCCAACCATCGCAACCAAGAAAAAGAAATATCTTTTGCGGAGCTATGTTTGTAGAACTTGGCTCTATTTTTCTATAATTATTATTTTGTATGTAGTGCTACAGAACTTATTTAGCTGAGAACAGCAAAAATGCCACTGAAACAAGCAGGCCAGCTAACTTGTTAAAGTAAATAGCATTACATAGAGCATAATATAAACACAAAAGAGGTATTTAGATGAGAGGTAGTATAATAGCGTCATATATTGATGAGGAATACAAAATAAGAAAAGCATATACAAAAAAAAAGAGACAAAAGTGCGTTGTCGAAGATGAAAAGCAATGTAATATATGTGAATACAAACCTATATGTGAAGATAAGGAAGAAAAAAGATTTACATAATTGACAAAACTAAAATAAAGTGCTATAATAAGTAATGATGTACAATACGGTACATTATTAACAATTCGGACGCACAAATGTGCAGGAGGACTACTATGGGAAAAGACTATTGGGATGGTTCGTATGGAACCAGCAAAGAGGGTCAGCAGACTCTCGAGGATGACATCCTGGACGCTGGAATAGGTAAGTTCACTTATCCTTGCGGGAGTGGCACTATCAAGGAAACTCCGAACTCTATCAACGTATATTTCCCCGACTCCAGTAGCCCTGACGGACACTCTCACGAGGGAGTAAACAGAAACGGGCAGCACTACAAAAAGTAGTCAAAACGGAGACACTGATTATTTCAGTGTCTCTTTTTATATGCTGAAGAAATAAATAGGAGTATAATATGGAATTTAGAATAAATGGTACAGAGTGGACCATAGAAGAAGTAGATGAAGCTACAATTAATAATGAGATGAAGAGTGATGGTACTTTAGGAGTAACAATATATAGAACTCAAACAATAATGTTGCTAAAAGACCAAGCAAATATAACAAAGACATTAAAACACGAACTAACTCATGTTTGGCTATATGAATACGGACATAATCAAAACGACGATAAAACATTCAGCTATGAAGATGTATGCGAAGTAGTTGCAAGTAGTAATGATTTCATAAATGAAGTAGTTCAAGCATATTTAAAACAGAATATTGAAGAGAATTATATAGATGCATTAAGAGATGCTGTGGAGAAGAGTTATGAATGTAAATCAAAACATTAATAAATTATTATATGTCTTATCTACAAAGGGACAAATATATAAAATAAATACTTTTCAATTTTATAGTGAAAAGTATTGTAAGTATTGTACTAAATACCAAATATTAAAAAAAGAACAAGTAGAAATATATAATGAGGAAACAGACGAGTTTGAATTGCAAGATAGATATAAACAAAAAAAAGAATGCTATAGCAAGGTTGATGTGTTGAAATATCTTATAGAAGAACATAAAAAAGGAAGTGAGGCAGATGGAAGATGAAAAAGATTATAATAAACTAACAGAAAAACAAAAAAGGTTTATAGACTATTATGTAGAAACAGCAAATGCAACAGAAAGTGCAAAAAGAGCAGGGTATAGTTCTAAGACAGCAAAGAACATAGGGGCTGAAAACTTAACAAAACTTAACTATTTCATTCAAGAACGATTACAACAACTAGAAGATAATAGAATTGCATCACAAGAAGAAGTGTTACAATATTTAACAAAAGTAATGAGAGGAGAAGAAAAAGACCAATTTGGACTGGATGCTTCATTACAAGATAGGACAAAATGTGCAGAATTACTTGGCAAAAGATATGGCACATTTAAAGAAAAAGTAGATGTAACTGGCAATATACCAGTGGTGATACAAGATGACATTACAGAGTAAAATAACAAATAAAAACGCACAGCAACAAATAAACAAATTATCATTGCAAAGTATAGTTGGAAAAGGCTATGCAGAATATTGGCATTGTAAATGTAGATATAGAGTATGCAAAGGATCAAGAGCAAGTAAAAAATCTAAAACAACAGCATTATGGATAATAAGTAATATGATGAAGTACAAAGAAGCTAATACACTTGTAATTAGAAAAACATTTAGAACATTAAAAGATAGTTGTTTTACAGAATTAAAATGGGCAATACATAGGTTACAAGTAGATAGTTTTTGGGAGATAAAAGAAAGCCCATTAGAGATGACGTATAAACCTACAGGACAGAAAATATATTTTAGAGGTTTAGACGACCCATTAAAAGTAACATCAATATCAGTAGATATTGGTGTTTTATGTTGGTTATGGATAGAAGAAGCATACGAAATAACAAAAGAATCTGATTTTGATGTAATAGATGAAAGTATAAGACGGAGAAGTTCCAGAAGGTTTATTCAAGCAAATAACAATAACATTAAACCCTTGGAATGAACATCATTGGATTAAGAAAAGGTTTTTTGATATTAAAGATGATGATGTATTAGCAATGACAACAAATTATCTTTGTAATGAGTGGTTAGATGAAGCAGACAAAAAAGTATTTGAAAGAATGAAAAAGAATAATCCTAGAAGATACCAAGTTGCAGGATTAGGCAATTGGGGTATAGTTGATGGATTGGTTTATGAAAATTGGAAAGAAGAAAAATTCGAATTAAATACAATAAGAAACTTAGATAGTGCTTTTGGATTAGACTTTGGTTATACAAACGACCCAACAGCACTATTTTGTGGTGCAATAGATTTAAAAAACAAAAAGATTTATGTATATGATGAAATATATCAAAAAGGAATGAGTAACAAAGCGATATATGACCAAATAAATCAAATGGGCTATTCAAAAGAAAAGATAACGGCAGATAGTGCAGAACCAAAGTCAATAGATGAATTAAGAGGATTAGGATTAAGGCATATTACAGGTGCATTAAAAGGAAAAGACAGTATAAATAATGGTATTCAATTTATACAAGATTTTGAAATAATAATACATCCTAGATGTGTAAATTTTATAACAGAGATAAGTAATTATACTTGGGATGAAGATAAATTTGGGAACAAAATTAATAGACCAATTGATGATTTTAATCATCTGATGGATGCAATGAGATATGCAATAGAGAAATACATAAATCAAAAGAAATTACAATTTGGTTATATAAAACCAATATAGGAGGAAAACAATGATACAATGGAATCCAGAAACATTAGAAAATGAAAATAGTGTAGCACAAATACTAATGTTAGCTGATAAAGAATGGAATGCAAGAAAACAACTATATGAAAGAATAAGAAGAAAGACGGATAATTCAGAGTTAGTAAGCATAAATGACGAAAAAATAAAAGTGGCATTTGAAAATTATATAAACTCAATGGTAACAGGCTATTTTGCAGGAAAAGCACCAGTATATGATGTCGAAAAAATATCAGATCCAACAAAATTAAATATAATCAAGAAATTGCTTAATAAAGTCTTTAATACAGATGCAAACAAGGATGAAGAATTAAAAGTATTAATAGATTATATAAGTAAATACAATGATGATTCAACAGAATTTTTTGATTTGGCATTTGAATATTTTGGAATGAGAGGATGCTATGAAGTACTATACGAAAATGAAGAAAACGAAATAGTATATACAAAACAAAGTGCTTTAAACACTATAGGAATATTTGATTATTCAACACCAGTAAAACAGATAGGACAATTAAGAAAATGGACAGAAAAAGACAAAAACAATGCAGACATAACAATTGTAGAATTAACTACAATAAATGGTAAAAAATACTATTCGCCAACTCCTACTGATTATAAAAAATTACAAGAAGATAAAGAAAGATTTGAAGAAGGCAAATGGAACATGCTTCCTTGCATAGCAATAGAAAATGAAATGGGACTATCAAGCTTCGAATTGGTAGTCTCTTTAATTTGTGCTTATGAAAGAGTAATACAAAATAGTAGAAATACATTTCAATATAATGATGATGCTAAATTAAAAATAACAGGTTATGAACCAGATATACCATTGCTTATAGAAAAGAAAGACAAAGAACGGAGAAGTAGAAAAAGACAAAAATGGAAATCCAGTAATGATTGAGAACCCAGAAAGAAAACAAAACGATGAAACAATGCTTAAAATGAAAGTATTTTATACACCAGACAATTCAGGTGATATAGCATGGGTTGAAAAAAGTGTACAAGATACAGCATTAGAAAATCATAAAAAAACATTAATAGATTTAATAGCGATGATAAGTGGAGTACCTAACATAACAGATTTAGGATTTACAAATGCAGACAACGCAAGTGCATTAGACAGAAAGTTTTTTGCATTGGAACAAATGATAACTGATGCTGATAAACACTTTAAACAAGCAATACTAAGAAGATGGGAAACAATCATTGATAGAATTAATAAAAGAAAACACAAATCTTATGATTTTAGGAGTATAAAAATAGATTTGCAAAGAAATCTACCAACTGACAAAGACACTGAAACAACAAGAGCATTGAAATTGAGAGGACTATTAAGTGATGCAAGTATAATTGATATGCTACCTGACGACTTAGATAGTACATCAGAGCTTGAAAAAGTGGACAAACAAAATCAAGAAAATATAGTAAGAAATTTAGAAAATATGGCAACAATAGGAAAAGATACAACGAATATTGAAGTAAATAATAAAATGGCTAATAATAATCAAAAACAATACAATGAAAAACAAAATATTTCAAAAGAGAAAGGAGAAAAAAATGGAGCTAGGAACATACAATCCAAGAATCAATAAAGGGTTAAAAGTAGAATATGGCAACAAAATATATGATAAAATTATATATTTAAGTATTTCTAATAATGAAATACATTTTGAAAACAAAGAAAATGATAGTATAAGTAATAACATTTCATGTAAATTAAATGAAGCAAAAATATCATTAGAATAGAGGTGCTATATGTGGAAAGTACACGACAATTATATGGAACAATTAAAGCAACTATACAATAAAACATCAAAGCAAACACAAAATAGACTTCAAGAACTATTTGACACGTTTAATTTTACATCAGAAAATATATACAATATAGCTGATAATAAAACTAAGAAAAGAATAAATACATATATAGAGTCTTGGAAAGAACAAGGACTATTAACAGGTTATTTTGGAATGTTAGCAAATAATATTTATAAAAGAACAAGAGTAAAAAACAGTGAAATACTAGAATTGCTTATTTATAGTGCATACATAGAAGAACAAAACAAATTAGAAGAACAAGAAAAACAAATAATGTATGAAGATGCCAATTATTATTATCAAGAAGGCATAAAAGAAGTTGAAAAGAAGAAAAAGTCATCAGTAATTCCGATGGCTTTATTTCTTGCATTATTAGACCAACCTAATTATAGTGGTTTTAACTGGAAACAATACATTAAAGCAACAATACAATATAATGCACAACAAATATATAAACAAGTAATTATAAACATACAACAACAAAGAGACCTAGAAATCAATTCTAGTGAGTTTCAGACGATAATAAATAGGCAAAACAATCAAAAACTTAATATAAATAATGACAAAATATCTGGTGCAGTTGATTTGCAAATGATAGGACTAAATAATTTAGCCAAAGTTGAGGGAATAAAAGAAGTAACGGAAGATAATTCAAAAGTTAGATTTATTGCAGTAGAAGATGATAAAACAACATTAATGTGTGATAGCTTAAATAATCAAGAGTTCTATATAAATAAAGAAAATGTATTTAATAGATATTATGGTGAGACTCAAAAAGAATTAACAGTACAAAGAATTAGATGTAATGGATTAGTACTAGGCTTAAATCTTCCACCGATACAACATCATTTTCATTATTGCAGAAGTACAATTATGTATTTACCACCAGTTGAAAAACAAGAGAAAACAGAGTATAATCTTGATATACCTAAAATAAGTAAAGATATTAAACAAGTTTTAAGTAATACAAAATTAAATTCTAATGTAAAAAGATTATTTAACAAATATTTAACAATTAATAATGCAAAAATAGACAATAACTTAAATGTACCAATGAGATATAGTATTGATGACGATAAGATATATATAAATCCAAATCACCCAGACTTTAAATATTATGATTTATCTGAAAGTTTAAGCCATGAAATTATACATATGATAGATATAAGAAATAATATATCTAACAAATTAAACATAGACAATGAATTAAGAAGAACAAGATTACAAATAGATATAAATGAATATAAGTATATTAAAATGTTGTCAAGTAGCAAATATGAAAATAATATGACATTGAGTGATATTTTTTCTGCCATAACAAATGGCAAGATAACAGGAAATTATGGACATGAGGCTAACTATTGGATAAAAGATAGTACAAGGATTGAAAAAGAGTTGTCGGCTAATATAATGTCAGCATATTTAAATAAAAATCAAGACACATTAAATATTATAGACTCAATAAATGGGTTAAAAGAAATTAAAGAAAAGGTAGTGAAGTTATACAATGATTATACCAGATGAAGTAAAGAATTTAATTCATAAATATATAGAGCAAAAAGGTAAAAGACCATTGCCATTTAATTATGATGAATGGAATAGTTTCGCAGAATATAAAGAGTATTTAGAAAAAGAATTAGAAAAATAGCACTTATTAGCAAGTAGGTGCTTTTATTATGGAAAGAAGGTGGAAAGAATGTGGTTGTTAGTTTTAATATTAAGTATTAAATTACAAATGCCAACTTGGTATTGGATTATATTTACTATAATTACAATATTTAGACCCATTATATGGGTATTTAAATATAATTTTGCTGATGGATACATGAAAACAAAGAACAAAAATAAATAAGTTATTAACATTTTATAATTATAAATTTTTAGACGTAGACGTACGTCTATTTTTTATGCCTTTTTACTGATTGCAGGCTATAAAGAACAACAGAATACAAATTCGCAATAGCTGGGGCTTAGGCAATGGCTGGGGCAAAAGGAGTAGGAAATGGAAGGACAAGATAACAATCCAAACAATGCTAACAATGCTAATACTGGGGCAAATAATGAACCAGCGGGAGCAAATAACCAAGATACAGGAACAAATAATAACCCTGTAACATTTGATGATTTCTTGAAAGATAGAAAAAATCAAGCAGAATTTGACAGAAGAGTTCAACAGGCTATTCAAACAGCACAAGATAATTGGAAAACAATAAATGACGCTGAAAAATCAGAAGCTGAAAGATTAGCAAAGATGAACGAAACTCAAAAATTGCAATATCAATTGCAAAAGCAACAAAAAGATTATGAAGCAATGCAAAGAAAGTTAAATGCTAGAGACTTAAAAGATGAAGCTCTAAAAATAGCAACAACACAAGACACAGCATTTGATCCAGAATTTCTAAATCTTTTTGATTATGAAAATATGACAGCAGAGCAACTACAAGAAAAAACAAAGCTTATAAAATCAATTCAAGACAGAATTGTAGAAAAAGCTGTAAATGAGTGGTCAAAAGAAAAACCACCATACAATCCAGACCCATCTGGTAATAAGTCAAGTGCTGATGAAGCTATAAGAAAGGCAATGGGATTAAAATAAGAAAGGAAGAATGAAAAATGAATAATATTGAATTATCAACAATTTATTTACCTAAATTAGATGAGGTATATAAAAACGAAGCAAAAACATCTATATTAGATGGAGACGAAACAACAGTACAAAAAGGATTAAATGGAGAAATCAAAGTAGCTAAACTAGACATGGACGGTTTAGGAGATTTCTCAAGAAATGATGGATACACAAAAGGTTCAACAAAATTTGTATGGGAAACAGTAAAATACGACAAAGAAAGAAGCCAAGACTTAAGAATTGATAGACTAGACAACCAAGAAGCATTAGGATTACCTTTTGCAAGATTATCTGGAGAATTTGTAAGAACAAAAGTAGTTCCAGAGACTGATGCTGCAAGAATTGCAAAAATAGCAGGAGTAGCAGGAATTTCGCTAAAGAAAGAAACTATTTCTGACGGTGCAGGAGCGGTAAGTGCATTAAGAGCATGTACAAATAAAATGGATGAAGATGAAGTTTCAACAGAAAATAGAATCTTATTCATAACACCAACATTAAAAGGAATGATTGATGATTTAGACACAACTAAATCTAAAAAAGTATTAGAGAGATTTTCAACAGTAATTGAAGTTCCACAAACAAGAATGTATACAGCAGTAACATTGAATGACGGAAAAGAAAATTATGGATATCAAAAAGCAAAAGACACATACATTAAGTCAAAAGATACAGCTGTAGCATCAGGAAAGGTATATTATACAGAAAGTTCTGGAACATATTCAAAAGTAACTTCTCCATCAGGAAATCCTTCAACATCAGATTACTATGAATTAGTAGAAGGTGGAAAAGATATAAACTTCTTATGTGTTGAAAAATCTGCTGTAGTAACAGCTATGGATCAATACATAAAATATTTTACACCAGATGAAGACCAAAACGGAGATGACAACGTATTTAAATATAGAAATAACAATCTATATGGACATGTATACGAAAACAAATTAGCTGGTGTATACTGCTCATACGAAGGATAGGAGGTAGTAAAATGTCAACATTTATAGGATTAAAAATAAATAAAGAGGTAAAAGAAACTAAAAAAGAGCTAACAGTAGAAGAAATAAAGGCAATTTTAACTGAAAAGGGAATTGATTTTGAAGAAAATGCTAAAAAGAAAGATTTACTAGCTCTTTTACCACAACAATAATCAAGGAGGCAATAGAAATGGCAGAAACCAGTAATATAAAAAAAATAATAGCTGACTTAGGAGCTAATTACAGAAATGACAAAGAAGTTCTAAGTGAAATATTAGAGGAAGTAAGCTCTATTGCCTCTGATATTTCTAATAGACCAAAAGATGATAAAAAACTATTTCCACATATTAAGAAAGCTACAAAATCAATCTATCTTTCAAGAGGTGCAGAAGGACTAACAAGTCGAAGCGAGGGTTCTATTTCAACATCATTCGAAGATATTATAGATAAGTTAAGAAATAACATTATAAAATCGGGATTAAGGAGGGTTAAGTAATGTTATTACGAGATTTAATCAAAGTATATATATCAGAATATGAAGAAATAGAAGACCACGGAGAAACAGAGAAAAAATGGAAATATAAAAACATAGCTTGGCTAAATATGCAACAAGATGTAAATGAATTAGACAAAAAGTCTACAGGAGAAATAGATTATAGTATTTATAAAGGTAGAAGTACGAGAGATTATGAAATACAAAAAGGTGACGGAGTATCATTTGAAGATGTCTCAAAATTAGAGGAGTTTATTCCTGAGTATAGAGTATTGGATAAAAATAAAATAGGAAATACGTATGTATATAGAATGGAGAAAATGCAAAAATGATAAGTTGCGAAATTAAAGTTAAACATAATTTCAAAAACATAAATGCTGTAATTCAAAAATTACCACAGACGATAAGTAATAGTGTAGAAGAAATCCTAAAAAACATTAGAGGATACGCTATAAAATTAGAAAAACGGTCATAACGAAGAAGGAATATTAGTCGAAATGATTGATATGTCAACCAAAGAAGTGAAAGGAAGGGTTTTTGCTGACCCTTCTAAATTTATGGCAAATGGAGTATCCTATTTGTTTTTTGAATACTTTGGCACAGGCTCTAATGCTGAAATGGAACACGTAGGAAAGTCACAACACTTTATTGAAAGTGGATTTACTGAGTGGTTCATTCCAGTAAATAAAGTGGATAGAGCATTACCGTATCCAGTTATAAATATAAAAGGAATGGACTTTTACATAGCTCATGGAACTAAAGCAAATCATTTTATAGGAGATGCAAGTTTCAAAAGTAGAGATGAAAATGTAGAAATAGTTAAGAAGAAGTTAGACGATATGATAAAGGAGTGTTGCAAATGAAAGATTTAAGTATAAGAGATTTTAGTGATTTAGTTTATGAAAAACTAGAATCCTTGAAATATAAGCAAATTCTAACAAATCCAACAACTACAAGCAAATTTCCTTGCTTAGAATTGCATACACCTTTGAAATCAGTAAATCTAACAGAAAACGCATTTCCTATTCGTTCTACATTTCAAATATCAATCACTTGTTGGAATGAAAAACAAAGACAAGCAATGCAAATGACAGACGAAGTTGATACAAAGCTTCAAGAATATAATTTTATAAGGACAAATACCAGTCCTGCAGCATATGACCAGATACTGCAAAAATACGGTATAACAATAACATTTGAGGTTCGTTATAATTCTATAACGAGCTCTTTTAATTTAAAATAAGGAGGGATTTTAAATGGCAGAGGGACAAGAAACAGAAAAAATAACAACACCACAAGTAGCAATGAAGGCGAAAGTGTCTTATGCAACAACATTAACAGGAGATAAAACTGATATAGGTTATGTTCAAAAAGTAGGACAACTAAAAACATTAAAAGAAGGACAAACATATAGTGCTTTAGATTTAGAAGAAGAAAGAATGGCAAAAGGTAAAAGAAAAGCTGAAACTGTTGACATAGAAATGATGTTTATACAAAAAACACATAAAGCTATTCAAGCTATAGCTGATGCAGATACAACAATATTCCTATTTTTAGAATATCCAGAAACAACGGCATCAGTTGTTAATAAACCATTAGTTCAATCAGTAAAATGCACTGTTGATATAGCAGGGCAAGAAATGAATGACGGAGACTTCATAAAAGATACTATGAGGGTTTATAAAGAGTCAAAAGTAGTAGAAACAGATGGATATCCAGTTGAAGCAGATTCAACAAAATTTTAATTTAAGAGAAGGCAAAAGCCTTCTCTCTTTTGCAAAGGAGAGAAAATAAAATGATTATAGAAACAAAAAATAGAAATATTAATTTAGTACTAAAAACAAGAAAAATAGTAGAAATAGCTAATCTACTAAAAAATAAGAATTTTGAAGAAGTATTTAAAAAAGCTTATTCTATATTAGATATGGAAGCATTATCAAAAATAATATTTAAACTAGCAGAAAACGATGAGGGGAAAAATGTATTTGTATCATCTGACGAAGTATACGACTTTATAGATGAGTGTAGAATAGAAGGAATAAGTGTAAGTGATTTATACGGAAAGATAGCAGAGGCATTGAACGAAGAGGGTTTTTTCAAGAAAAGGATGACAAAGAAAGAATTAAAAGAAATGATGTCAAATCCTTTATCAGAAACAGATATGAACGAATTAGTTCAAAAATCAGCGGAGAAAGTTATAAACAAAATAACAGAAGAACAAATTCTTTCGATGGTATAGATGAAATAATAAAAACTATAAAAGAATCAAAAAACATTGTAGATTTAATATATTCTATGGAGCCATTAGCGTATTACTTTGAGATGAAACCACAGGAATTTTGGAACAGTAGGTATTCAGAAATAAATATATACTGTCAAACACACCTAAGTAAGCAAATAGATGAATTAAGAAAAGAAATCAATTTGCAAGAAGCGGTTACAAATAAACTTATTGCAGGTGATTGTATGAATCAAAATGCAAAAATAGTACTTATTAGAGATAGTTATAAGGAGCTTTTTAAAGAAAAAGATGAAGTTCAAACTTTAGAAGAACAACGAAGATTATTTAAAGGATAATTTCGACAAAATATGTCGAAAAATGTCGATAAAAAGTATAATTCAACCTATTGATTTATAAAACTATTTGTAGTATACTCTTTTTATATTAAATAAAAGGAGGAGTTCATATGTTTTGCAATAAATGCGGAAAGGAATTAGAACCAAGTGCAAAGTTTTGCAAGTACTGTGGAGCAAATGCAAATAACGATAGCATAAAAAAAGAAAATAATGAAAACAATGTTAAGGTAAAAACTAAGACTAACAATAAAAAATTGTATCAACAATGGTGGTTTTGGACAATTATTATTATAATTTTAGTTATAATAGGAGGTACAGTAGGCACAGATACTGCACAAACGGTAAGCAATAAAACTAATAATGTTAGTATAGAGACCGAAGAAGAAAAAGCTAAAAAAGAAAGTGATTTTAAAAATGAATGTAAAAAATACACGTTTGAAGAATTAGCTAGAAATCCAGAAAAAATAAAAGGAAAAAAAGTCAAATTAACAGGGCAAGTTATACAGACATACGAATCAAGTTGGAGTAGTTCAGTTGATTTAAGAATAAATATAACTAAAAATGAATATGGATTTTATTCAGATGTAATATATGCAACATATATACTACCAGATGGAACAGACAAAATTCTTGAAGATGATATTATAACTATATGGGGAACAGCTGAAGGAGATTATTCATACACGAGCGTATTAGGAACGAAAGTCACATTACCAAAAATAAATGTTAAATATATAGAAATAAAAAACAAGTAATAAGCTAAAGAGGTACTTACCTATCAGGTAAGTGCTTTTTTATTGTGTATAAAGAGAAAGAAGGTGAAAAGATGACGGTAGAAGAAATAGATATCATAGTAAATGCGAGTGTAGAAAAAGCATTAAAAGAATTTGAAAAAATTGTGCCAAACATAAAAAAGCAAATGAAACAAGTCCAAGAAGCTTTTTCAAGAATTGATACTAAAGAGATGCAAAATAAAGTTCAACAAGCTATTAATTTTGTAAAGAAAAAAGTACAAAATTTAAAACAAAGTTCAAAAAATAATGAAGTAGCTATTAAAGTTAATAATAAAGATGCACAAAAACAAATATCTCAAATACAAAAACAAATAGATAGTTTGCAAGAAAAAATAAATGCTCGACAAATGAAATTAAACGTGATAAATCCTCAGATTGATAAAATTGTGGATGATACTAGAAAAAGTGTAACGCCAGAAGGAATAAATCCTAATGATAAAGCAATGGATACAACAGTGAATAATGCATTAGGAAACAATAAAGATTTTACAGTATTAAATAATCAAGCACAAAAATTATACTCGGAAATTGAAATGTATAATAAACAACTTAGTGAAGCAAAAAGTAAAATGGCACAATTAAATCAAGAAACAAATAAGACAGCAATTACTCAAAATAAATTGAGTAGTTTTTTTGGTGCATTTAAACAAAAAATAGAACAAGCAAAACCTAGTATATCTAATATAAAAAACAGTTTTAAAGGATTACCAAAAATAACTCAAAATATTACAAATAATATAAAAGGAATGGGGACAGGAGTAAAAAATGGTCTAGGACATATTTTGAAATATGCTATGGCATTATTCTCATTAAGAAGCATTTATTCTGTTTTAAGTGGTTGTGCAAATACATGGTTATCAAGTCAAAATGCAGGAGCTAAACAGTTAAGTGCAAACATTGAATATATGAAATATGCTATGGGAAGTGCATTAGCACCAGTTATTCAATTTGTGACAAATTTAGTTTATCAATTAATGAAAGCTATACAAAGTGTAGCTTATGCACTAACAGGAGTAAATATATTTGCTAAAGCAAGTGCGAGTTCATATGCAAATATGGCTGGAAACGCAAAGAAAGCGAAAGAAGAAACAAAACAATTAGCTGGGGTTCATGATGAAATCAACAATATCTCTGATAGCAATAATTCAGATAGTGGAAGCGGAGGAACAACAGCACCAAGTTTTGATTTATCTAAAGTAGATAATAGTATTATAGATGTAATAAAAAATGGAAATTGGTATGAAGTTGGAGCAACAATTGGAGAAAAATTAAATGATGCAATGAATAGCATACCTTGGGATAAAATACAAAATACAGCAAAAAAAATTGGAACTAATATTGCACAATTTTTAAATGGTTTCATAGCAACAACAGACTGGAAGCAAGTCGGAAATACTATAGCGCAAGGAATAAATACTGCAATCTATCTTGTTCAATCATTTGTTCATACATTTAATTGGTCAGGTTTAGGTAGTGCTGTTGCTAATGCAATCAATGGATTTTTTAAAAATACAAATTGGGGAGCATTAGGAGATACAATAAGTACAGGTATTAAGGGAGCTTTAAATGGTATTACAACATTTTTTAAGGATTTTGATTGGAGTTTTATTGTTCAAGGGTTAATTGATTTTTGTAAAAACATAGATTGGAATGGAATTGTAGACTCAATGTTTGAAATGTTGGGAAGTGCTTTTGCAAGCTTTGTTAATTTAGGAATGATTTTAGGAGAAAAAATAAATGAAGCTATAGATGAAGCAGGAAATTTTTTCAGCGAAAAAATAAAAGAATGTGGAGGAAATGTTGTTGAGGGGATTTTCAAGGGAATAATTGAAGCTCTTGGAAATTTAGGACAATGGATTATAGATCATATTTTTACACCTTTTATAGAAGGATTTAAAAATGTGTTTGGAATACATTCACCATCTACAGTCATGGCAGAATTAGGAACATATATAATTCAAGGACTACTTGATGGAATATCTAGCCTAGTAGATAGTATAAAGCAAATTTGGGAAAATATAAAACAGACAGCAATTAGTACATTTAATAGCGTGAAAGATAATATTTCAAATATTTTTAACAATATAAAAAATATAGCATCAAACATATGGAACAATATTACATCCAATATAAGAAATGCAGTAAGTAATATAAAAAATGGAATAGTACAAAATTTTCAAAATGCATATAATTCAATTCAAAATATTTTTTCAAATATAGGAAGCTTCTTTAGTGGAGTATGGAGCAGAATAAGAAATACGTTCTCTAGCCTAGGTACAAGTATAGGAAATGCAATATCTGGAGCTGTTAAATCAGGTATTAATGGCGTTATATCTTTAATTGAAAGAACTATAAATAGTGCGATTAGATTAATTAATGGAGGAATTAGGCTTATTAATCTAATTCCAGGAGTTTATGTTGGAAGCATAAATACATTGAGTTTACCAAGATTAGCAAAGGGTGGTGTTTTAACAGAAGCAACAACCGTAATAGCTGGTGAATATTCCGGAGCTAAAACAAATCCAGAAATTGTAACACCACAAAATATAATGAGAGATACATTTGAGGATGTATTATCTAATTATAGTGGAAGTAATAATGACAGGCCAATATACTTAACAATTAATGTAGGAAATCAAAAACTAGGACAAATATTGTTAGATGATTTAAGAGACAAGAAAAGAAGAACAGGAAAAGACATAGAAGCTTTAGTAGGAGGGTAAAATTATGTTATGGAAATTAAATGGTAAGTTAATGAAAACGCCATCTACATATAAAGATAATATAGAAGATACAGACAATGATAGTTATACATCAAAAGTAACAGGAGCATTAATAGATAATCCAATTGCAATTGGAATGCTAAAGCTTGAAATGTCATGGGACTACTTATCAGAAGACGAGGCAGAAGAACTTTTGCAGGCAACATACCAGAATCCGATGATAGTCACAGTAAAATGCCCTAGTGTTCAAGGTGGTATGTTAGAAAATGCCAAATTTAGAGTGAGTAAAAGAACAAGTGAAATGCATAAGACAGGTAATGATGAAGACACTTCCAAATCAAAATGGAAAGTGTCTTTTAATTTGATGCAAAAAGAATTAACAGCACAACAAAAAGCAACAGTAAATAAAGCAAAGGGGTTGAGTTAATGTACGAAACAAGTAAAGAATGGGAACAAAATATATATGAAAACCCAGTTTGTGCAATGAATATCTATATAGATGATGTATTAATAAATCCCGATTATATACTTGATTTTAAAAAGGGAGGAAATGCATTTGAAGAGGAATTTTGCTTGGGTGGCACACCAAGCCAATATATAGAAATGAAACTATATAAAGATAAAATACCTCTAATGCCTTCAAAAATCAAGGTAGAATATGGAATATTGATAAGTCACTCATTAACAGTAGCAGAAGTAAATGCAATGTTGGTAGGAACATTAAATGGAATACCCGTTAAAAGTTTAAGTAGTAATAATAGTAGTTTTGAAATGATACCAATACGGAATATACAATATAGATGATTACACAGACAATGATGACAATACAATAACAATAAAAGCACTAGATAATATGATTAAATTTGAATTTAATTATAATGGGAAAGAATTGATAGATAAAAAAAATGAAGCAACACTATTAGAAGTTGCACAAGATATTTGTAATAAAGCAGGAGTAGAATTAGGTTCTACTTCTTTTTTAAATTCTGATAAAAAGGTATCTGTTTATGATAATACTGTAACAGCAAGAGAATACATTAGTTATATTGCAGAGAGTGCAGGTTGCTTTGCTTGTATTGATAGAGAAGGAAAATTATGTTTCAGAGAATTTGGTCAAGATGAAACAGAAATATCACTTGAAATGTTTGGAGAATATAAATGGGGTGAAGAATTTAAAATTTCAAAAGTATCTTATGAAGACGGGGTAAGAAGTTTTAAATTTGGAGATGACACAAGAAATAATCTTTGGATAAATCAAGAAAATATGTACATTGTTGACGAAGACCAAGTTCAAAAGATTTACAACAAAATAAAAGATTTGACAGTAAATACATTTGAAGGAAAAGTAATAATAGACCCTGCTATAGACATTGGAGACAAAATAGTTATAAATGGTAAAAATGTTATTTACCAAGGTGAAATGTCATTAGAAGGAAGATTTATTGCACAAATATCAAGCAAAATCCAAATAAAACAGAAAGAAGAAACAACAGTAAAAAAAGAAAGCCAAAAAGTTATAAATAGACTAGTTCAAAGTAGAATAAACCAAGCAGAAGGCAAAATAGAGCAATTAGTCGAAGAAACGACAGAATATTCGAAAAAGATAACACAAGTAGAACAAACTGTGGATGGCATTTCACAAAAAGTTGAAAATATACAAGATTTTACCAAAGAAAAAGAACAAATTGAAAATTTATATATAGACGATATTGCTGGAGGAGAAGGATATCTGCTAGATTTTATTATATTTGGCAATACAGAATTGTTTAAAACAAAAGACATAACTATATGTGCAAGCGAAAACAAGAGAGGATATGGAGACTCGATAAGCTTATTTTTGGAAGATGGAAATGAACTTTTAACAGAAGACAATAAACAAATTTTAATAAAGCATGAAATACAATACATAAAGGCTTTAAAAATTACATTAGATGATTATTTAAGAAATTTTGTATATGAAGGAAATGAGTATTGCGATACATTAGAAATAAAACAAGACGGTACTATAAAAATAATAAAAAGAATTGGAGTAGATGACGAAGGAAATCTGTATTTGTTAGAAAAAGAAAATGAAATAATTTTAAAAGATAAAATAGTATTACCTTCTCAAAAAGAGTCAGGTACATATTATTTTATTAAGGAAATACAGGGAATTAAATATTATGCTAAATATATAACTAAAAATGATTATTCAGATGCATTTTTAACGGAATTAGAATTAGGAACCAAATTAGAGCAAAATGCAGAATATATTAGAGTTGCTTGGAATCAAATATCACAATATATACAAATGGAGGGAATAGAAGGAAAAGCTACACTTAATATATATGACAAAGAAAATAATATATTGGTAAGCCTTAATCAGAATGGAGAAAATTTTTATAATAGTGAAAATAAAAGAATAGGGTACATAGGGATTGTGAGAGGAGAAGAACAAGATACACTAGCTTTTGTAATGGATGTAGATTGGGAAAATGGAAATGAAGGAAAAAGCATGGCATGGGGATATAATGATAAGAACGGAAAGTTTTTACCAATTTTTCATTTAGTGGGTTCTTATGGATCTGAGAGTGGCGAATATGGCGGAAAATTAGTCATAGAAGGAGAACTTTCAACAGAAATTATAAATGTAATAAATCAACTTAATTTTGTAAATTATGGAGAATTAATTTGGAATGACGGTAAAACAGCTATTGCGATGGGAAATTCATTTAGAGATGTAAGCAGAGAGGTTCTTTGCTTTAAAACAGAAGATGGGCTTGAATTTAAAGACGTGAACAAAACATTTCTTTCTATGTATGATAATACTATTTGGATAGCAAGCCCATTTTGGGTAGGCAAAGAGGGAAATACTAGTGATACAGGATGGACAGGGTATCCTATGATTGGCGTTAATGATAATAATTCTTATTACTGTCAGTGGTCAGGCAATCAGTTATATTTTTATGTAGATGGAACTCAAGCTGGATGGATTTCAGATAAGAGACTAAAAAAGGATTTTAAAGAAATTGATGATGATTTTTTGAAAGCAATAGATGAATTAAAAATTCAACAATTTAAAGCAGACAATAGAAATGGTTTAATAAGTTTTGGAATCATAGCACAAGATTTGGAAAAAAGTTTTAAAAAATATAATATAAATCCAAGTAATTATGAAATACTTCAAAAGATACAATATAAATTAAATGAAAAAGAATTGTACTATACTGTAGAATATACACAGTTCTTAATATTAAAGCAGTTAGCAAGTGAAAGAAAAATACAGAAATTACAAGAGAAAGACATAGAAAAAGATAAAACAATACAAGACTTATTAAAAAGAATAGAGAGATTGGAGGAAAAATCATAATGGGAATTAAAGTTAGTGAAATGGCAGAAGCGGAAAGTGTAAATGATGAAGATTTAATAATGATAGTGCAAAATGGAGTAAATAAAAAAGTGCCTGCTTCAAAAGTAGGAACAGGGCAAGCAGGTGGAGATACATTGCCAATTGGTGCAGTAATGGAATGGAATAGCGATATAATTCCAATTAATTGGTTGCTGTGCGATGGACAAGCAGTAAGTAGAACAGATTATTCAAAATTATTTGAAGTACTAGGGACAAGATATGGAGAAGGTGATGGAAGTACAACATTTAATTTGCCGAATAGAAAAGGAAATATAGCAGTAGGTAAAGATGAAAACGACACAGACTTCAATACATTAGGAAAAACAGGAGGAGAAAAGACACATACATTGACAGTAAACGAAATGCCTGCACATATGCACACCTTTACTGGCACATACTATGCTCTTATATCTGGTGGTGGCTCACAGGAATTTGGTTCTGGAAGTTCAAAATCAACTGAAGTTAAAATGAAAAGTGCTGGTGGAGGACAAGCTCACAACAATATGCAACCTTATGTAGTTTCAAACTTTATCATAAAAGCAAAACAAAGTGCTGGAATAATAGCAACAGTAGTAGATAACTTAGAAAGTGAAAGTGAAATAGATGCATTAAGTGCTAGACAAGGAAAAAAATTAGCAGATAGAATAGATACAAATATAATAACAGGTGAAGAATTTGAAACAAATAAAACTATAGATGGAAAAAGAATATATGGAAAAAGAATAAATTGTGGACAATTGCCAGATCCGGGGCAAGGCAGTACTACATCAACAGGACTTGCTAATGTAACATATATAGGATTGGAAGGTGGATTTAATCCTGATGCAAGTCAATTTGTACCTTGTAACATATACTTTAATAGCAATTTAAGTATAGGGGCATTTATACAAAATAATAATGTAAGAGTTAACAACAATGATTCTGGTAATAGAACTGGACTTGTATATGTTACAGTTTATTACACTAAAAATTAGAAATAAAAAGGAAAATGATAATATAAATGAAATTAGCAAAACCGTTGTGGTTCTAAAGGAGATATAGAATATTTGGGTGCAGATTTAACAGTTAAAGTAGTGGAAAGTTAAAGAGATAGAGGAGGTGGGATAGTGGATAGCACAATAATAGTAGCAATAATAACAGTACTACGGAGTTATTATTAATACATTAATATCAAATCAAACTAATAAAAAAATTGAGACATTAGAAAGTATAAAGGCAGAATTTAAAAAAGAGTTAGAAGCAGTAAAAAAAGAAATGAAGGAAAATCAAAAAGAACATGACAAAACATATTTGACAGATTTTCTATCTGACATAGAAAACAAACAACCAAAGTCAGATATTCAAATTAAAAGAGCTTATGAAATATATGAAGAATATACAAACCTTAAAGGAAATTCATATGTACATAGTAAATGGGAAGAATTAGAAAAGAAAGGGGCATTGAAATGAAAAAACAAGATAGAAATATAACCATAGCAGTTATAGTGGCTATGGTTATGATATTTTTTAGTGCAATATTTTTTATAGATGATAAGGAGCTAAAAAAAGATGTAGTAGAGAAAGTTACAGACACTGTAACAGATATAGCAACAAGAGAAATGAGTAAAGAAGAAATAGAATCTTTACCATCTACAGAAATAATAGAACAAACAGAAGAACAAGAGAATGCTGTATCAAATGAGCAAGAAGGAGAAGAAACAGAAGGATTTCAACTTCAAGGAGACATAGCTTATGAAGGAGCAAAAGCAGAAACTTGGAACGTAGAATTAGGAGATTATGTTGGATTAACATATTATTCACAATTAGATAGTAGATGGGCAAGCAAGATGTATTCTAGTGTAGGCAATCCAAACCAAACAATAGGTTCTAGCGCTTGTGGTCCTACATGTGCTTCAATGGTAGTAACAGCTACAAAAGGAGCAATAACACCTGATACTATGTGTGATTTGTTTGTACAACATGGATATAGAAGTGCAAATAATGGTACATATTTTAGTGCTTTTAGAGCTGTAGCAGACGAATTTGATATTGGATATGAAGAAACATATTATTTAGACAAAGCTGTAGAGTTATTAAGAAATAATCATTATGTAATAGTATCATGTGGAAACGGATTGTTTACAACGGGCGGACACTTTATCGTTCTAGTTGGAATAGATGGAGATACATTAAAGATATATGATCCATATTTATATAGTGGCAAATTCTCAACAAGTACAAGAAGAGGCAAAGTAACTGTAGATGGAAATACAGTATATTGTAGTATAGACAATTTTAGAAACTATGCTAATTATAGTAAATTCTTTGCATTTGCTCATGATGGAAATGTACAAGTAAACAACACACGTCCAGTTACAACACAAGCATATACTAGATATGTAAATGCTAAAATAGGATTAAATATAAGAAATAAGCCTAATGGATATATTGTAGGTGGATTATCTAATGGTACAGCAGTAACAGTATATGAGACAGATGGCAATTGGAGTAGAATAGGAACAAATAGATGGGTTTCTAGTAATTATTTAACAAGTTATATGGCTGTAGCTTCAAATTCGGTTAAAACAATTTCTGGTGTAAAATACACTACAGGAAAATACAAAGTAAATGCTAGTATATTAAATGTTCGTACAGGACCTAGTACAAAGTATAAAATAAAAGGATATAAACAATTAACAGCAAATGCAAGATATCAAAATAAGAAATTAGGAAACCAATATACTAATGGATTAAAACGTGGAGTAGTAACAACAGTTACTAAAGTTCAAAATGGATTTGGATTAATTCCAAGTGGGTGGATTTCATTAAATTATTGTACTAAATTATAATATTAGAGCTAGATTAGATTAATTTCTAGTCTAGCTCTTTTTTTGTGCAAAAATGCAGTAAAATCAAGGCATATAACTTGTTGCCTTAAAAATAAAAACGGCTTAAAATCGATTGTGAAGGGTTGTTTTTTAGCTGGGTTTCAAGAAAAAAATAAAAGATAGATATGGAAAAATCTATCTTTTATTAATCTCATTTTTAAACAATAATATATTCTTTATAATTATAATAAATTAAATTTTTAAATATGTCAATAATTAATTATTAATATTTAATTCTTTTTTTAATACTATTATAAGTAAAAACTTATAATATATTTGTGCTATTAGTCTATGCTGAATAGCTATAAATATTCATATTGTGTTGCGGTTAACATAGTTACCCAACATTGTATTTTAATTTTAATATATATTATAATTATTGTCAAGTATAATACCTATAATTGATGTCTGCTATACTTATAATAGAATTGCATTGGACTTAAAACTTCAATATCATGTTCTTTTTTTATTTTATCCCCAGCAGAATTTATATGTTTATCTTGTGTTATTAAATATTTTACATTTCCGTCTATACAACAATCAATAAATTTATTATCAGATTTATCATCTTTGCAATAATCCGTATTAATAATATGGTCTATTTCTTCAACTTGCCATAAACACTTTGAAAGAGTAGCCATTAAAGGAAAAATATTAAAATCTTTTTTACTATCAATTCTTTTTATAGCTTCTAATAGAATATTACCAAAAGTAACTAACAATTCATTTTGCATTTCTTTATTCATAACAAAAGAAATTTTATTTAAACTTTTTAAATTAAAAATAGCTTTTGCAAAGCTATCTTTCTTAAATATTCCATTAATAAAAACATTTGTATCTACTACAACTCTCATTTTTATATAGTACCGTTTTTAACCTTTTTTACAATATTGTCGATATCTTTATCTGTCATTTTTGCATCTTTAATAAGAGAAGAACATGCATTGCATAATTCATCCCAGTCATTAGTACTAGAATTTTCAATTTCATCAATTAATATTTCTTCAATAGAAACTTTTTCTTTCAATTTAGCCATAACATATCTCCTCCTTCTACTAAATTCTTTAAATTTTCTAATTCTCATATTACCACCTATTAAATATTATTAACAAATATTAGTAATATGATACATATATTATTATACCATAAATTTGACATAATATCAAATTTTCCTTTATTTATTAATATCATTAAAAAATAACAATGTCAATACTTTTTACAAAACTTTCCAAATCTGTGGAAAACTATGTAAAAAAATGTTAATTATTCGACAAATTTCAACACAACAATTTAACATAAAATGTTATAATATCATAAAGGAGATGATAGTTATGGAAAAAGCATGTAAAGAATCTCTACAAATGATAAAAATATTAAATATAAAAAATGAGAAAGAGTATAACAAGTTGCTAAAATTCTATTTAATATTATCATCAGAAAGTTTAAAAGGAAGATTAAGAACAAGAAGATTCAAAAAAATAATAAAACTAGCAAAAGAAGTCTAAAGGGCTTCTTTTTTTGCATACTTTCTAGATATTAGTACATACTAAAGTTGGTGGTAATATGAAAAGCTATTATTTTCATATAAGAAAATGGCACTTTTCCACCATAGTGGACAAAATGTAAATTTAATAAAGTTGCCCAAATGCAACAAAATACATGATATACATGAAAATGAGCATACTAAAGATGGGTGATTTTATGAAGGTAAAGATATTATTAAGAGAAGTCCGACTTAAAAAGAATATTACACTAGAAACATTAGCCAGATTATCTGGAATAAGTAAAGGACATTTAAGTAAAATAGAAAGACAAGAAAGAGAACCTAAGATATCTACGCTAATACAAATAGCGATAGCTTTAAATGTAGATGTCAAAGAATTATATAAAGTTATATTATGACACAATAAAACGTGTCATTTTTTGTTTTCATAAAAGAAAATGCCTCTTTCATAAAATGTTGCCCAAATGCAACAAGATTAAATATATCTTTCGGTTATGAACGTTCTAAATAAATGTAGGAGGATATGTAATGAAAGAGGTAGTATTAAATGAATTTATAAAAGAAAGGATTAAAGAGAATGAGGTATTGTTTAATAAACAAGAATGTGATATTATAAATAATAATAGGAATCTTATAAAAAAGATATATATATTAGGGGTAAAAGATGGCAAGGAAATATAGAAAAGTAATCGAAAAAATTAACCACTTTTTAACCACTTAGTTTTGGATGACTTAAAATAACTGCAAAGAGCTTTTTAAGAAAAACCAGTTGCAACAAAGGTTTGAGAAGATATGTAAAAATATAAAAATAGCTTAAATCGTCTCACATCTTCGCTACCAGCAAAAAAGAACTGTTTACAAAAACAGTTCTTTTTTTATGTATTTTAATAAAAATAATGGAAAAGGTAGAAAAAAATTTTTTATAAATAAAAATTGTAATTTCATGAAATAAAATAACAAAATTGAAAAAAGTAATGATAAACTCTTTTTAGAAAAATAAAAGAGGTGATAAGATGATAGACAAAATCTGTAACTTCTTAACAAATAGAATAAGAAAAGAAATGCCTGATATTGATGATGAAAGGGCAGAAGTAATTAATTATGGATTACAAAACATAGTAGGTGAAATACCAAAGATATTTATTATGCTTGGAATATCCTATTGTTTGGGAATTTTTAATTTGTCACTTTTTACTTTTATATCATTGCTTATATATAAGGGGGCTTCAGGAGGAGTACATCTAAAGACACATTTAGGGTGTATTATATTTACAGTTTTATTCTATTGCGGAATCCCTTTTATTTCTCAATATTTTGTAATATCTCAAAGTGTAAAATATATTATGGTAGCTTGTATCTGGATTTTTGGAGTTATAATGATTAAGCTTTATGCTCCAGCTGATACAGAAGATGTACCAATTTTGTCAAATAAAGTTAGAAAGAAAAAAAGAATAATATCGTATATTGCATTTTCACTTGGTCTATTAATTTCGATTATAATTAGAAATAATACAATTTCAAATATATTAATATTGTCTAATTTGTTACAAACGATAACAATTACAAGGTTTATATATAAGGTAACAAATAACAAATATGGTTACGAAGTATATAGTGATACTTCATATGAATCTGTTTAGTATAAAATATATACCGGTAATATTTTATATTATAGAAATTTACCAAGGAGGGGATGTTTATGTTAAAATTTTTAGCAAAAACTGCAGAAAAATATGCAAAGGCAACAAATACAGCATGTTTGGTATTTGCAGTGTTTCATCAACCTAAAATGCCAGCAAGTATGATTAAAAGAGACTAATAAAAACATTGGTAAAAATAGTTCGAAATATATATTTTTACCAATGATATAACTTAAAAGTTATACAAATACAATCCTAAATAAAAAGAAAGTAGTTAAAACTAAACTACTTTCTTTTTATTTAATAATATATTTCTAATTGTTGACAAAAGAAATTATCATTTTTTGAAGTATATAAATTAATATTATTATTTTTCTTTATTAATTTACGAACTTCCCATAGACCAAGTCCTGTATGATTATCTTTACCAGAAACACCTTTTTCAAATATTTTTTCAGTATCTAAATTTTTATCATTATAAGTATTTTCTATTATTATTAATTCACGAGAATTTTTGCTATCATTTCTAAAAGTTAAATTTATAATTTTTTCTTCACATTCTGAACTTGCCTCAATAGCATTATCTAAGAGAATTCCTAATATTCTTGCAAATTCATAGATTTTCATATGTAGATTAGAAAAATCTAATAATAATGTTATATTTACTTTAATATCTTTTTCTTCGGCTTCATTATATTTTTTAGTTAATAAATTATATATTCCATCATTATTTATTATCTCAGGATTTAAAAGATATAAATTATTAACTCTTTGACAATCATCTTCAAGTTGCAAATAATATTTTTTTAAACCTTTCATATCTTCTGTTCTTATATAACCACCTATTGTTGTAACAATATTATCAAAATCATGCTTAAAGCCTCGAACATTATCATGCAAAATATGTAATGTATTGTTATAAGCTTCAGCACTTTCTAATTTTCTAGTTGTTAAAATTAATTTAAAGACTCTAGTTAAACTATAAATACTGATAATAAAATAAGCTAATAGAGATATAAAACTTAAAAAAGTTATTATAATTGGTAACTTATCTACATAATAGAACAGAGTAATAGATTGTACAAAAATTGCTAAAATCCCAAAAAATAAGTTAGAAATGATTATGATTTTATTTTTTTTGTCAATATCATCAAGTATGTTAAGTCTATATTTTTTATTTTTTAAAAATGAAATTATTATTAGTGTAAATAAATACATTATAAAAAGATACAACAATTTATAAAATGGAATTACATTTAGTTGCTCTGCAGAAATGTTTAACAAAGTAATGTATGGATTTAATGTTAATATCTGTATCAGATTAAAACATATTAAAGAAAAAACAAAAGATGAAATGGTTTTTAAAAAAGAGCTTTTAAAAATAGTGTAAATCAAAATAATTATAACAAAATAGTTAAGAAATATATTAAAAGGATTAGGTATAAAAAAATTTGTTATTATACTACTAAAAGATGCTGAAATTATATATATTATTTTTTGATAAGTAGATGCTTTTATATCAGCGATATAAATAAAAAGTTGCATAATAATAAAAACTTCAACAAAAAATAAAGGTATAGTAATTAAATTCATTAATTCTTCATTTGGCGTACTAACAGCCAACCATAAATTATTCAAAATTTCCATAAGTTTTTAAAACCTCCATTAAATCTGCTTTGTATTTAGGACCAATATCACAAGTACTACCATCCTTAAAAGTTATAATTCCAGAAACAGGCTCAACATCCTTTATTTGAGATATATTAGCAATACAAGATTTATGACATCTTTTATAAGTTTCTGGTAATCTGTCTTGAAACTTATTAAAAGAACTATAAGTATCATAATCACGAGTTGGAGTATGAAAAACAAGTTTCATACCATCTCTTTTGATATATTGAATTTCAGCCTCATTGATAATAGTATTTTTATTATCAATTTTTATATACTTTTTAGGTGAGCCATTAACATCGTCAAACAACCTCTTTATAGTTTCTTCTAAGCGATCATAAGTTATAGGTTTAGCTAAATAGTCGAATGTTTTAAATTTATAAGCAATCATAGCATATTCCAAGTGACCAGTTGTAAAAATAATATAAGAGTTTTTATTTATTTTACGAATGGCCTCTGCTAATTCTAATCCACTTTTATTAGATTTTAGATTAATATCTAACATAATAACATCAATTTTATTATTACTAACATAATTTAACATATCTTTAGTATTATTAGCTTTGAAAGATACAAAAGCATCAAAGTTATTTTTAGTAAAGATATTTTCAAGCATTTTTTCTAATCTATCAAGAATATTAATATTATCATCGCATATTGCAAAATTTAACATATATTTCTCCCCTTTTTTTACATGAAATAAAAAAAGCAAACGAACTTTGACAAAAAGAAACGAATTACCTTAATTTTCCAGTAATAATAACAATATAATCTAAAAATCTCATATTGTCAATAGAAATTTACAAAATTATCCATATGTTAAAACTGATAATATCAGCAATAATGCAAAGTAAAGAAATTGATATGAGAAAAATAGTATTGTAAATTTAATAATATTAGGATATAATAATAAAAATAATTTTTGACATAAGGAGGTAAACTTGAAAATAAAAAAAGGTAATTTATTAATAGGATTTATCCAGGTAATATCAATAATAATAATAATAATATCATTATATTATATTTATCTTTGGTATATTGATAATAAAAAAACAGAAAATATATTAAATGAAATATATGAAAATGCAAATGTTTCGTCTGATAATATTTCTGTAGATAATGATTTGAAAATAGAGGTAGAAAATATAGATTTTAATAAACTTATAAATAAAAATCCAGATACAATAGGATGGATAAAAGTTTTAGGAACTGATATTAATTATCCTGTTGTTCAAACCAATAATAATGATTTTTATCTTACTCATTCTTTTGATAAGTCATATAATAAAGCAGGATGGATTTTTGCAGATTATATAAATAAGAATTTAAAAAATAATGAATTAGATAAAAATACTATTATATATGGACATAACAGACAAAATAATAGTATGTTTGGAACATTATCTAATGTTTTTAAAGAAGAATGGTTAAGTAATAAAGAAAACCATTATATTAATTTTTCTACTTTAAACAATAATATGGTTTGGGAAGTATTTTCAACATATACTATTGAAAAAGAAGAATATTATATACAGAGTAATTTTAGTTCTGATGAAGAGTATATAAGTTTTTTAAATACAATAAAAAATAGAAGCACATATAAATATGATGTGAATATTTCAAAAGAAGATAAAATATTAACACTTTCTACTTGCACTAATGTTGGGAAAGGAAGAACCGTTCTACATGCTAAATTAATCTATCGTAAATAAAAAAATATCCCTTGTTAAACTAAAATTTAACAAGGGAATTTTTTATTTATTTTTATTTTTCTTTAAGTATATAGTTGTTACAGCTAAAATTATAGAAGCTAAAATTAGAATTCCTGTTATTATTAAAATAATATCTCCAGTGTATGGATTAGATGTTAGGCTATTTTCTTCTTGTTCTTTTGTTTCTTCTGTGCTGTTATCAGCATTAGAAGAGTCAGTATTTTCAGAACTTTTTTCAACTAAAGATGAAATTGCTGTTTTTAGTTTTTCAATTTGAGTTTGAACGTCAGAGTAACTTGAATCATCGCTTTCATATATATTAGTTGCATTTTCTAAAGTCGTACGAAGAGCTTGAACAGAATTATCTGTGTAAAGTTCCGAATTTATATTTTTAGCTGTATTTATTAATGCTTCCAATTCACTTTTATCAACTACTAAATTGTTATAAGCAGTTTCCATATTAGAAATTGCAGTTTTCATATCAGATATTGTTATAGTAGAAGGATTATGTAATAAATTTTTTGAATTTTCAATTGATTCTACAAAAGCATCTACTAAGTCAGGTGCATATTTAGAAGTGTCAACAGCTTCCATTTCAACAATTTTTTCACTTAATATATTAGTATTAAGTTTTAAATTATTGTAAGCAAAAGTTAAAGCTAATAAAGATTTATCATATTGACTTGTTAAATCTGAATAAGTTGTAGCAACATAAACTGAATTAATAACAGTTTTTGCTAAATCATATTGTTCTTTATAAATTGCATATGATTCGGCTGTGTAATAATTTTTATCTGCTGCTGGAACAGTTTTTTTGATTAACTAAAGTAGTTAAGTTAGATATTTGACTATGTGTATAAACCCAGGTACCATCATATTTGCCTGTATTAGATCCAGACTCAATAGCAGAATCATTTCCAATAAAAATTCTTTGACCAACTGTTGATAAATCTTTTGTTTGTTTAGTACCATCACTAAATATAATCATATTAAATCCGTCATCTACATTCAAATCAGAAGAACTTAAAGTATAAGAATATATATTTTCAGATACATTTTTCATATAAGTAGTTGCCAAATTAGAATTTTTATTATTAGTAATAGAATTCCACATATAAACAAATATTGAATCACTCCAAGAATCCGGCTTTTTAAAATAAATAGTATTATCTTTTTCTAATGAATTTTCTAATGAAATTGGAGAATACGATAAATTTTCAGCAGTAGAATCAGCTTTGTAAATGTAACCATTACAAATATAGTCTAAATCTTCAGTTTGTTTACTTTTTTTGGTTAGGGAATAATAAAAAAATAAAGGCATATAATTTAACAATAAAAGTAATGGAGGGTTATTATGCGAAAAAAGAATACAAAAAAACTAAAAATTGTTGAGATTTCAATTTTTGTTACTATTGTTTTATTTGTTTTTGCGATAACAGCTATATATAATGAAAAAACAGTAAAAACAAATACTGAACTTTTAAGTAATAAAAAAATAGGTTGGGGAATAAAAAGAAATGATAATCATGAGCAACCAGATGTTGGTAGTGCAAATAAAAATGTTTTAGAACAATATAATGGAATAGCATTAGGAAATAATGAAAAAAAATATATTTATTTAACTTTTGATGAAGGATATGAAGCTGGATATACAAGTAAAATATTAGAAATTTTAAAAAATAATCAAGTAAAAGCCACATTTTTTATTACGGCACATTACGTTAACACGCAAGAAGAGTTAGTTAAACAAATGATTGAAGAAGGTCATATTGTTGGAAATCATACAGTTAATCATAAAAGTATGCCAGATTTATCAGAAGAAAAAATAAAAAAAGAAATTTTAGAATTACATCAAACAATTTACGATAAATTTAACTATGAAATGAAATATATGAGACCTCCAAAAGGAGAATTTAGTGAAAAGAGTTTAAGTGTTACAAATTCATTAGGTTATAAAACTGTTATGTGGTCTTTTGCATATGAAGATTGGAATGAGGATAAGCAACCAGAAGAAGAAAAATCAAAAGCAAAAATTTTAAACAACTTACATAATGGAGAAATTATGCTTTTACATGGAAATTCAAAAACTAATACTAATATTTTAGATAGTATTATAAAAGAAGCAAAACAAATGGGATATGAATTTAAATCATTAGATGAATTTCAAAATTAATTAGAAAGGATTTTTTATGAAAAAGAATAGATATAATAAAATAGATAAGCTCTTAGAGTTACCAAAAGAGGTTTATTCTGATGTACCCAAAATTATTATGACAGGATTTGAAGAAGTAATTATAGAAAATTTTAAAGGAATATTAGAATATGAGGAATTTTTAGTTAGAATAAATACTCATATTGGAATTATTAGTATAAATGGTTATCAACTTACTTTAGAGAATATGACAAATGATGATATTAAAGTTAAAGGAAAAATAGAAGGCTTAGATATAGAAAGAACAATAGATGAAAATTAAAGGAGAAAATAATGTTTATAAAAATAATGTTAAGTTATGTTTTAGGTTATTTGAAATTATCAGTAGAAGGATATTACATAGAAAGATTTATTAATATATGTAAAAATAATAAAATAACTATTTGGAATTTAAAAAGGAATAAAGAAATTGAGCTATATTTAAATGTAAGAATTAGTGAATTTAAAAAAATATGTGAAATTGCAAAGAAAACCAAATGTAAAATAAAGATAAAAAACAAAAAAGGGATTCCATTTTTGTTACATAAATATAAAAAAAGAAAAATATTTTTAATCCTTTTAATATTGATAACTTGTTTTATAGGTTTTTCCTCAAATTTTGTATGGAATGTGGAAATAAAGGAAGAAAATGGCCAGAAATTGGAAAATATAGAAAAAGACATAGAAAATGCAGGACTAAAAACAGGAATTTTAAAATCAAAAGTGAAAACCAAGGAAATTATAAATAATATCAGATTACAAAGAAAAGATGTTGCGTGGATTGGAATTGAACTAAAAGGAACAAATGCAATTGTAAAATTAGTAAAGGCAGATGAAAAACCAGAAATTATAGATGAAAATGAATATTGTAGTATTATTTCCAACAAATCAGGAATTATAACAAAAATTAGTGCACAAACAGGAACAGCGAATGTTAAAGTAGGAGATATAGTAAAAGAAAATGATGTATTAATTAATGGGTGGATGGAAGGAAAATTCACAGGAATTAGATATGTCCATGCAAAGGGAGATGTAGAAGCAAAAGTATGGCATACGAAACATAAAAAAATTTTATATAATACTACGCAAACAATAGAAACAGGAAATACAGAAAAGAAATATGAAATGAAAATTAATAATTTTAAAATAAATTTTTATAAAAACCTTTCAAAATTTAAAATTTATGATACAATAGAAACAGAAAATAAATTTAAAATATTTTCAGATTTTTATTTACCAATTTCTTTTGTAAAAAAAATTAATAAAGAACAAGAAAAAGTGCAGAAAAAATATAGCTTGGAAGAAGCTAAAACTATAGGGATAAAAGAACTTCAAGAAGAATTAGATAAAGAAATTGAAAATAAAGAGAATATTGTTAATAAAAATATTAATACCTATGAACAAGAAGATGGTGTTGATATTTATGTTACATATGAAGTACTAGAGAACATAGGGACAAATGAAAAAATTGTATTTTGAAGGGATGATGCAAATGGAAGAAAGAAGCCTTAGGATAACTGGAGCAGATAAAACTTTTTTTACTAAAATAACAAATGCTTTAACAAAAATATTAATACCTACTAAAATCGGAATTAACGGAATGTTAATTTCAATAAAAAGAAATAATTTATTAAAAGCATTTGAAATCTATAATGCAGAAAATGAGAATTATAATAAAGATGAATTAGAAAAAAAATATGATACAGCATATGAGGCATACCTTGATTCTTTAGATAAATATGTTATGGATTCTATTTATAAAAAGGTAAGAAATGGAACAGCATCTGAATTTGAGAAAAATGCTATGTCAAAATATTATGAAGTAACAAGTTTAAAAGAAAAAGAATATATGGAATATAAATATAGAAAACAAAAATATTTAATAGAATTAGATTACGAAGGAATAAAAATAGGAACAAAAGAAAAATTAATAGAAAGATACAATCAATTTTATATTTCTAAAATGGATTCTCTATATAAATCAATTTTAAAGAATTATTCAATTAAAGTAGCTGATAATACAAATATTTATGATTCTACTAAAGAATGGATTTATACAAAAATATTTTATACATTAGAAGAGTATATAGAGAATATATTATCTTTAAAAATAAAAATTGATTATGATCAAAACTTAAAAAATATTATTTCAGAATATGAAAAATATGAATCTTACATGGTTGGTAAATTAGATACTAGGGATAATATTGAAAAGAATATGGTATTGTTGGGTCTAAGTAGAAAGTTATTTACTCATAGTTTACCTTTAATTGTAGCAGAACAATGTTATGAAAAACTTTTAAAAGATGCTAGAAGCCTAGTACAAGATACTAAGATTGCAACAAAAAGAGAAAAAGCATATGCTATGTTAATTAATTTAATTGAAGATTACAATATTAAATTATTATCAACTAAAGTATATTGGGAATCTCCAAAAGATAGAGAAGAATATAAGAAATTCTGGAATAGATATCAAGAAATTTCAAAATTAAAGGAAACAGATTTTATTGAATACATTAAACAAAAGGAAATATTATTCATAAAAAATGATATGAAAAAATTAGATAAAGGTAAAACAGATTATACAAAACTTTTAAAATATTTTAAAAGAAAGTTAGTAGATTATGGTGCAATAAGAGAAATTAAAAATTCATATAAATCAGAAGGAAAATATATTAAAGTTAAGGAAGTAGTATAAATGTTTGAAGTTGTTTATAAAGATATTGCAGAAAAAGAAGAATATATAAATACAATAAAAAAAGTATTAGAGCAATGTTTTAAAGAAGAAAAAATTGAAAACTCAAAATTATATGTAACAATTACATTAACAGATGGGGAAAATATAAGAGAAATAAACAAGGAATATAGAAATATAGATAAAGCAACAGATGTTCTTTCTTTTCCTATGTTTGAAAAGGACGAGTTAGTACAAAAGATAAAAGAAAAATCATTTGAACATGAAGATGTATTAGGAGATATAGTTATTTCAATACCAAAAGTTGAAGAACAAGCTAAGGAATATGGACATAGTTTTGAAAGAGAATTAAGTTATATGGTGGTTCATGGATTTTATCATTTAATGGGATATGATCATATTAAAGAAGAAGATAAAAAAGAAATGAGACCGAAAGAAGAAAAAATTTTAAACGATCTAAAGATTATAAGAAAATAAAGGAGGAACTATGGAAAAAGGTAGAACGAAAGTATTGATTGTATTATTAATAATAGTAATTATTGCAGCAGGAGGAACTTTGGCTTATAAATTGGTAAAGGATAAAAATAAAACACAAGAAGTAACAGGAGAAGAAAATGAAACTCCAATAATAATGAAAGAAGAAAAGAAAATTAAAATTTTTAGTGGAAATGATAGACCAATTGCTGTTATGATTGACAATCATAGTGATGCGTGGCCACAAGCAGGATTACAAGATGCTTATATGGTATATGAAATTATTGTTGAAGGCGGAGAAACTAGATTGATGGCATTATTCAAAGGTGCTGATGTTGATAAAATAGGACCAGTTAGAAGTGCAAGACATTATTTTATTGATTATGCAATGGAAAATGATGCAATATATACACATTTTGGACAGAGCCCTCAAGCTGCTAGTGATATAAAAAAATACAATATTAATGATATTAATGGTATAGCTGAAGATGGAACTACTTTTTGGAGAGTAAAAGATAAAGCTGCACCACATAATGCAGTTACAAGTACAAAAAAATTATTAGAATCAGCACAAAGTAAAAAATATAAAACAACATCAACAAAAGAAAGCGTATTAAAATATACAACAGATGAAGTGAATTTAGAAAATGGTCAAGGAGCTGTTAGTGTGACAATTCCACATTCAAATTTACAAACTGTAAAATATGTTTATAATGAAGAAAGCAAAGTTTATGAAAGATATGCTAGAAAAAAAGAACAAAAAGATTGGACAACAGGAAAAACAGTTACAACTAAAAATATCATAATTACTTTTTGCGATAACTACACATTAACTGATAGTGAAAATAAAGGTAGACAAGGTTTAAAAAATATTGGAACTTTTGATGGATATTATATTACAAATGGTAAAGCAATTAAAATAAAATGTATTAAAAATTCTAGAGAAGAAAAGACAATATATCAAGATTTAGATGGAAATATAATAAATGTAAATGATGGAAATACTTTTGTTAATATTTGTCCAATAAATAGTGATGTTATTTTAGAAGCTCCAGAGACAACTGACACAAATAATACTTAAAAAGGAGAAATAAAATGAATGTTTATGATACAGCTAATAAATTAGCAGGAGAAATAAAACAATCAGAAGAATATATGAATTATAAAATGGCTAAACAAGCATTAAGTTTAAATTCTAAATTGAAAGAACAGCTACAAGAATTTGAAAAAATAAGATATGAAGTACAAGTTGAATTAATGCAAACTGGAAAAAATAATGAAGAAAAATATAAAAAAATGCAAGATTCATATTCTGAACTTATACAAGATGCAGAGGCAAAAAGGTTTTTTGAGGCAGAAACAAAATTTAATATTCTTATAGCAGATGTCAATAAGATAATTGGAGAAGCAATAAGTGACGTAATATAATAAAAAATAGGATTGTATATAAATAACTTTTTAAATATTAATGTTTAAAGAGTGTGATAAATATGGAATTTATAATTATAGCAATAATAGCTGTTATATTAAGCGTAATTTTAGGAATTTTATTTGGTTATAATTTAAAAAAAGTGAAAAAAATAACTGAAAATAAGGAATTGGATGAAAAGATAAAAAAGTATCCTAATAATATAGAAATTTGTAAAAGTTTTTTAAAAAAATTAAATAATGAAAAAGTGAAAGTTGAAGAAAACAGCGATAATGAAGCTAGTTTATATATTGCAGTAACAAATAAAATATTGATTGCAAATATATCTAATACTTATACTAGGATACAAACAATAGCACATGAATGTTTACATTCAGTGCAAAACAGAAAGATATTAATGTTTAATTTTATATTTTCTAATATATACATATTATACTATATAACAATATGTGTGCTAGCGATTTTTAAGATATTACCAAATAAACTAGTATTTTTAAGCATATATTTATTACTTAGTTTGGTATATTACATGGTAAGAATTTATTTAGAAAATGATGCTATGATAAATGCTAAATATTTAGCAAAAGAATATATGGAAGAGATTAAAATATCTTCAAAGGAAGAAATTAATAAAATTGTAAAAGAATTTGGAAAAATAAACGATATAGGAATTAGATGTGTTAATTATAAATTTTTCCTGAATATTATAGTAAAATTATTAATATTTTTAGGAATATGTATAGTAAGATAGAAAAAAAGTAGAGTTTGTAACTCTACTTTTATTTGTGGTTTAATAATAAATTTAGTATTTCTGGATAAATAGATTTTGCGTTTTTATTCCAATTATCAACAATTCTTTTGGCTCTTTCTCTAGAACCAGCAAAAGTTTTAACTTCAAAGATTGTTTCACTATTTTCTACAATTTTACATTTTATTGTGTAATTATTTTCATCTTTAGGAATGAATTCAGCAATAATAGAAGATTCTTCTTCAATTGATGCAAATTCTTTCTTGAAAATATTATCTGCCTTTAATTTCATTATTCCTGGTAATACATCTTTTGTAAGAATATATGCAGTTTTTCCTTCAGAAGTAATTCTTATAAATTGTTCTTCTTCTTTTGTGTGTATACCTACTAACTTTGAATCAATTAAATCTGTTAAAATTTGTTTAAAATAGAAGTAATTAATGTTATTAATGGAAGTGATTATTTTAAACAAATCATCTTGTCTAATGTCATTATCAATTAGATTTAATATATATAAAATAAGAACCTTATTTTCAGCCAAAGCAGTAGCATTATCTGAATTTGAACTCATAAATAGCACTCCTTACTTTGTTTTGTTTTTGGCATTATATCATATTTTACAAAAAAAGTAAAATAATTGGAAAAAATATTTTAAAATAACTTAAATAGTGATATAATATTTGAGCAAGAAATAAATTAATAATATATTTTTAAGAAAGGAAGTTATAATTTATGAAAAAAGGAAAAGTCGTTTTAGTAGGAACAGGTTTTGTTGGAATGAGTATGGCATATTCTATGCTTAATAAAGGAGGAGTTAATGAACTTATTTTAATTGATATTGATAAAGATAAAACTATAGGAGAAGAAATGGATTTATCACATGGACTACCATTTGCACCACAAAAAATGGTAATAAAAGCTGGAGATTATTCTGATTGCAAAGATGCACAAGTAGTAGTAATAACTGCTGGAATTGCACAAAAACCAGGACAAACAAGATTAGAATTAGCAGAAGTTAATACAAAAATAATGAAGCAAATTACAGAAAGCATAATGAAGAGTGGATTTGATGGTATTATTATAGTAGCAAGTAATCCAGTGGATTTAATGACATATGTTGTTGCAGAAGTATCAGGACTTCCTAAAAATAGAGTAATAGGTTCAGGAACAGTTTTAGATACTGCAAGACTTCGTTATTTAATGGCAGATTATTTAAAAATATCAAGTAAAAATATTCATGCTTATATTATGGGAGAACATGGAGACTCTTCATTTGTTCCATGGGATCATGCATATGTTGGATGTAAAAAAGTAAAAGATGTTATGAAAGATAATAATCATCCTATGGAAGATTTGGAAAAAATTCATAAAGGAGTAGTTGATGCAGCTTATGAGATAATCGAAAAGAAAAAGGCTACTTATTATGGAATAGGAATGGCATTAAGCAGATTAGTAAAAGCGGTTTTAGACAATGAAAATTCTATTTTAACAGTATCAACTTATTTGAAAGATGGACAATATGGACAAGATGATATTTATATTGGTGTTCCTGCGATTATTAATAGTAATGGAGTAAGAGAATTAGTAGAATTGAATTTAAACGAAACAGAACAAGCTAAATTAAATAATAGTTGCAAATTAATAAAAGAAATGAGAGAACGATCAATAGAAAAAATTATAAAGGGATAAAAGAAGATGATTGTCATCTTCTTTTTTATGCAATTAGTGTTGGTTAATATATCAGCAATGTTACAGGGGGGAATAATGAAAGATATATTTAAAGTAGCGATGTTACAAATGGAGAGAAGTAGTGATATAAATAATAATATTAAAAAAGGAATAAAATTTTGTAAGAATGCAAAATTGATGGGAGCGGATATTGCTGTATTTCCAGAAATGTGGAGCAACGGATATGAAATATTATTTAGAGGTCTTTTAAAAAATCAAAAGGATTTAGATATGAATAAAGTAAAAAGATGGCAAGATGAGGCAATAGATGATTCTAGTGAATATATAACAACATTTATTGATCTTGCAAAACAATTAGAAATAGCAATAGCAATAACATATTTGGAAAAAAATGATAAAGGGAAACCTAAAAATACAGTAATGATAATAGATAGAAAAGGAAATGTTATATTAAAATATTCCAAAGTACATACAGTGGATTTTAAAACAGAATTTTTTACAGAACCAGGAACAGAATTTAAAACTGCAATATTAGATTATGGCGAAGGTAAAGTGAATTTAGGAACAATGATATGCTATGATAGAGAATTTCCAGAAAGCGCAAGAATATTAATGATAAAGGGTGCTGAAATAATAATAGTTCCAAATGCATGCCTTATGACAAATATAAGATTAGAACAGTTAAAAGTAAGGGCTTATGAAAATATGCTAGGAATTGTTACTGTTAACTATTCAAATTTAAAAGGTAGATCTTCTGCATATAGCCCTATAGTTAGAGATGTTAACAGAGATGAATGTAATAGTGAAATAATTGTAATGAATGAAAATGAAGGAATATCAATTGCAGAATTTAATTTATCTCAAATTAGAGAATATAGAAGAAGAGAATTTCATGGTGATACATATAGAAAACCATATGCATATAAAGAGCTACTTTCAAATGAAGTACAAGAAATATTTAAAAGAGAAGATTCTAGAAGATGGAAAAATATATGAAATTCTAAATTATCAAAAAACTACTAATTTATTTAAAATAAAAATGGAAGAAGGTATATTTCTTAAGTTTATGGTTGAAAGAATTATAGAAATGTAGTAAAATAAATAGGAATCAAAGTATTCAACAGGCTCATTTAATTAAAGGAGGACAGCATTTATGGAAAGACATTATGACTGTGAAGCATGCCAAAATAAAAATTGCAATATTTGCCCTGCATGTGGAAGAAATCCATCAATGAGGGACACAACAGACAGTTATAGAAATAGTGTGAAAAATGGTTACTATTCTAGTTCTATAATTGAAAAGAGAGACAAAGATGGAAATTTTATAGGGTATGCGTATAACAAACCTGGAGAATAACAGTCAAAGCTAGATTAGTTTCTAATCTAGCTATTTTTTTCCCAATTTAATAATAAATACATATTATCTATATATGTTAAATGATAGTGATAAAGAGATAGAGTGAATAATACTGAAATAATTGTCAACAATTAATAACAAATTCACTGAAAAGGTGTTGACATACGGAAAAAAGCATTGTATAATATATAAGCATGAATTAAGCGATGAAACTAAATGTGGCTACATCTTGCGATTCCGTAAAGGTGGAGGGAACTTTAGTGGAGTATGTCATGGCAAAGACCAGGCGGTAAGTTAAGTTAACTGTGTAAAGCGAAGTGAATCACAGATAACTTGTGCGTTGGAAGACGCATTTATAAATAGCACTTATCCCAGAATCATCATGCATATTTTGGGTTTTTATATAGGTGATACTCAAAACACCAGAGTGCGTT
>ERZ824488.773-NODE-773-length-39873-cov-6.900522_pt1 | contig 39873 bp, 39 predicted proteins | sample MGYA00519936_ERZ824488 | MGnify/ENA primary metagenome ERZ824488 (study PRJEB31778, sample SAMEA3449153) | human gut metagenome | biome: human gut; feature: human-associated habitat; material: faeces | place: United Kingdom | collected 2010/2012 ... | reverse complement strand
ATAAAGTATTTCTATCTTTATTTTGCATGGGAATAATAGTAATAGCAATATATACTTCTATAAATTTAACAAAAAATTCTTATGCTTTATTTACAGATACAATAAAAGGAGAAAAAACTATAGAGGTAGTCGTGGATAATTTTCTTAACAAGACAACAGTATTTAACTATACTGGTGATTCTCAAAGTTATACAGTGCCAAGAACGGGCTATTACTATATAGAAATGGCTGGCGCTTCTGGAGGATATATAAGTACAACATATCATAATGGACAAGGTGCCAAAACAAGTGGATATATATTTTTAGAAAAAGGAGAAACACTATATTTTTATGTCGGAGGAAAAGGAACATCAACTAAAACTGCTAATGCCAGTATATCTGGGGGATATAATGGTGGAGGAGATGCTAAAAATGAAAGTTCATCAGGTTCAACAGCCACAAGTGGCGGAGGAGCAACAGATGTAAGACTAGTAGGTGGAGAATGGGACAGTGCTTCATCACTTATAAGTAGAATAATGGTAGCAGCAGGAGGAGCAGGAAGTAATAATACTACAACGTATATAGGATATGGAGGTTTCGGAGGTTTTTTATTTGGTGAAACAGGAACAAGTAATCAAGGGGAATATTATGGAACCGGAGGAACACAAATATCTGGAGGTACAAATGTTCGAGGCACTCCCTCTTTAAATGGTAGTTTTGGCATTGGAGGTGGAGGTAGTGTATTTACTAATGCCGGTTCAGGTGGAGGAGGCTACTATGGAGGAGCCAGTGGAGATGGATATAGATCAGGAGGCGGAGGAGGTTCTTCTTATATAAGTGGTTATGCCGGAGTAAATAGTATTGAAGAAAGCACGACAATAACTCATACAAACCAAACCCTTCACTATAGTGGTAAATATTTTATTGGAGGAAAAATGCTTGCAGGACAAAATGAAGGAAATGGTTATGCTAAGATAACTTATGTTGGTACAAAGCCAAAGAAGAAAATAACTAAACTGGATAATGTAAGATATATTAAGAATTGTACTAATTATAGTAGTTATGGAAATAGTAATCATTGGTTAGAAGTTCAAGCAATAAAAGATGGAGTAAACATAGCCAAAGGAAAAGGTGTAACAGGAACAACTTCAGAAAGTGCTTCTTATCCTTATTCAAGAATAACAGATGGAGATATAACATATTCTAATTACGCAAGACCAACATCTTATAGTGCAAATCAATGTATAACAGTAGATTTGGGAGCTACATATGATTTAGATGAGCTAGCAGTGTGGAATTATTTTGGAGACCAAAGAAGATATTATGATAATGTAACTTCAGTAAGTAGTGATAATAAAGACTTTACAGAAATAATAGATGAAGCAAGTATTGAAACTAGTAATGGACATAGAATAAATGCCTATACTGATGCTTATAATGGATATGTCCAAGATAATTTAGTACTATGGTATGATGGTTACGCTAATACAGGAACAACAAAAAATTATACTTCAACAACGTGGAAAGATTTAAGCGGAACTGGGTACAATGGAACAGTAAGTGGGGCAACTTGGTATGATGAATATTTATCATTTGATGGAGTAAATGATACAGTGCTTTCTAATGTTTTAACTTCAACTCTTTTACCAGCAGAAAGTAATAGAACTTTAGAAATTATTTTAAAAATAAATAGTGTTCCTTATTCTGGGACTAATGGAAATTCAGGAGTTTTATTCGGAGGAGCTAGATATGGTGGAATGGCTATTTTTTGGAATACAAATACTGCAGGTAAAGTAAATATAAGAGGTTATACTAGGACTGCTATAAATGAAGTTGAAACTGCTTTTAAAGTATTTGATTATCCAACTGACATTATAAATTTAACTTATGTAAATGATAGTACTTCAAAATTAGTAAAAACTTATTTAAATGGCGTTTATATAGATAGTATGAGTTCTATTTCAGGAACATATTCTAATTCATCGAGTATAGGTAATGTAGGAATTAATAAAGCTCAAATAGCAACAAGTTCATATACAGCAAGCTATGCCAATATGAATGTTTATAGTGCTAGAATTTATACTAAGGCTTTAACAGAAGAAGAAATACTTCATAACTACTATTACGATAAAGAAAAATTTAATATAAACTAAAAAAGTTATAAACTAATTGCTTATAACTTTTTTTATATTCAACAATTTAATTTTTAAAAATTTCATATTCCTCTAATTTTCTAATCTTAAAAGACTTATAATCTCCAAATTTAAATATTCTAAATATTTTATTAAACGATTTCTTCAAAAAAACCTCATTATAATTTAATACATTTGCATTATAGAAATCTTTAAGTCCATCTAAATTCTCTTCTAAAACATTCAACTCTTTAGCTTTATCTTTAAGTTTAGTAATATTATTATCTTTAATATATTTATAAATATTCCAACTTACATTAAAAAGTGCTTCTTCTTTTTCATATATATTAAAATCATCGCTATAAGAAAAATCTTTTTTAATTTTTTTATTATCAATATCCTTAAGTAAAATACTTATAAGTTCTAGTTTTTTATTTAAAAACTCATTAATATTAGAAGCACAAATATCTAAAGCTTTTTTTATATCATTAAGTTTAGAAACTTTCAAAAAAATAATAAATCCTCCTACTAATAATATGAGAATTATAATACCAATAATATATAACATCATATCACCTATCTTTACCTAATTAATTATAACATAAAAAAAGAGAATTTAAAAATAAAATCTCTAAATAACTTTATAATTAATATCTTCATCAAATACTACAAAATCCAAATATATCGATAATAAAAGATACCATTTTCCTGTTTTGGGATCACTAATAACTATGTGATCTCTAGCAGCCTGTTCAATTACTCCTGTAAAAATACGGTCACGCCATTCATTTGAATCAGGAAAAGTCATATAAAAACTTGCTACTTTTCCTTTGTTCATTCTTAAAATGTTTTCTACATATGATTGTTCTAAAGGTAAATCACTAGAAATACTTGGAGGAAAACTAGAAGTATTAAAATCGCTAGTAACATTATTATTAGGAATATTTGGATTAAAATAACTATTATTCATTAACATCATCCTTTCCCTAAAATATATGTAAACAAAGTAATATTATACTTTCAAAAAGATTAAAAAAGATGTATAATGAAAAAGGTGATAAGAAATGAAAGTAACTGTTGGAATATCAGTAAGACATTTTCACTTAACTGAAGAAGATTATAACCTATTATATGATGAACCTATGGAAGTTTTAAGGCCTATTAATCAACCAGGACAATTTGCCTCAACTAAAACTGCCACTATCAGAAATGGTGATAGAAAAATAGAAAATGTTAGATTGATTGGACCGGCTAGAAACTATACTCAAGTAGAAATATCTAGAACAGATGCTTATGCTTTAAAATTAAATCCTCCTGTAAGAGCTTCAGGAGATTTAAAAGGAGCTTCTGTAATAACTATCGAAACCGAAAAAGGAAAAATAGAAAGACCCGCTTGTATACTAGCAGATAGACACATTCATATAACTAAAGAAGAAAGAAAAAATTATAATTTATTAAAAGATAGTTACTCTGTAAAAATTCCTGGTGAAAAAGGCGGTATATTTGATAATGTGATGATTAAAGAAAGTGAAAAATCTTATTATGAAATGCACATTGATACAGATGATGCCAATGCTTTTGGTATAAAGTCTGGTCAAGAAGTAGAAATATTAAATTGACATAGAAAAGCAAGAAAAATCTAAATTACAAAGCTATTTCTTGCTTTTTTTATGTCCATTTTGTATAATCGAACTATACGATAATAGGTGTGAGGTTTATATGAAGAGTATTAAAATAAAAAACGAAATTGCTATAGTAGGAATATTAACATTTTTGTTAATAATTCCCTTAATCAGAAGTTCATACGCAGTAGATACTTCTAAAACCTTCACTAGACAAGAAATGCAAGATATGGTCGTAGCAACCTCACTAAGCTATTATTACAACAATCTTTATTCTGACTATAGCCAGTATTTAAAAGACAAAGGTTATGGTTATTCTAAAACTCTAGTCGGAGGAACCTATGCTTGGCGTAGCACAGCCCATGCCCCAGAAGATGTAAATAGAACTAATCGCTATTTTATAGATTGTAGTAGCTTTGCTTATATAGTATATAAAAATGCTTTAGGATACGACTTTTCCAATCACTATCAAAATGCTAGATACTCTTATTTTAAACAAGGTAAAAAATATGGCTACTATAACATGACAACTTCTAATATTAATACTTATAAAGATGTATTTTATACTACTAAACAAAACCAAAGCTTATTTCAAGAAATGGTAACCAAAACTGGTCTAGAACCAGATGGTATGTATTATGCTAATATTTCTAAAAAAATAAAAGATAAAAATACCAATGCCAATAATATTAGCAGTAAAACAGGAGCTTATCTAAATAACAGCACCACTAATAAAACACAAGCTGTTTACTATTTCGAAGCTACTGGAACAACTGTAGAAGACGTAAGAAAAGAAATAAATGGCAAAAGCGAAGTTATGCTTGAAGAACTAGAGCAAGTATTGCAACCTGGAGATATTATAACCTATAGTTTTAGAACCAAAAACGATGATGGTACAGTCTCAGGAAACTCTGGACATGTTATGATTTATGTCGGAGGTGCCATAAATCCCAATGAAAAAGGAATTATTCATTCATCAGGTTATGATTATACTTATAATGATGATGGTACTATGAAATCACCAGGAAATGATACTTACAGTGTTCGCTATGATCTAATTGATAAACGTTTACCTCTTTATATACTAACTGAAACAGATACCAAAATAGCTTATAAAGTCTCTGTTGAGCGTCCCATAAATGAATTTTGTGATGGCAATAATTGTACGATTCCAACTGGAACTAGTTCTCTTGCTAAAGCAGTAGATACTAATCTTTTAGATAATGCTATAGCAAGAAGTGAACTATCAAGATTAAAATTAGAACAATATGCCGAAATAGATAAAGAATATAATAACTCTGAAAATTTATCAAATACTATTGGTAAATACAATTCCGTTAATATTGGAGATACTATAACTTACAACTTAAGAATTCAAAATAAAGCTAACTATAGTTACTGTGATCGAGGAACTTATTATACTAAAAGTGGCTGTGAAAACGTAGGCTATGAATGGAAATATTCTAAAACTAGTGATACATATAAATATCAAAATTTAAAAATAACTGCTAAAATTCCTACTAATACTACCTATGTTCCCGGAAGTTGCACTAATAATTGTATCTATGACCAAAATACAAAAACCTTAACTTGGAATGTTTCAGAATTAGAGCCCAACAGTACTTCTACTACCAATGTTTACAGTGCTTCTAATCCAACTTACATATATAGTTATGAAGTAACACCAACAGGAAGTGGAAAAATAGTAAATGAAGGTATGAAAATAACAACCTCTAACAATAACACTTTACAAATGGGAGAAATGACAACTTTAGTTAATCCTACTATTAATGGAACAAACATAGATTTATTAAAAAACGAAGTAGATAAATTTATAAAAAAATTTGAAGAAGGAAAAATAGTTCATAATGGAGTCTATATTACTAATAACTATAAAAAAGATTTAGATACTCTTACTACTAAAATAACCTTAGCAGAAGGAGAATTTATCAAAATGCTGTATTATAATGCTCTTGGAATAGATATTGGTTATTTAAGAGCAGGAGGCAGTTCTACCGGAGATATGATAACAGCTCTATTTAATAAAAAATCAGTCAAAGCTTTAACGGAAACCAAAACAATTTATTATAAAAAAACAGCAAGTGAAATAAGTAATTTAACTGGAAATCAAAAATTAATAAATAACATGCTCGTACCAGGATTATATGGAGGTAGAATTCTAAGAGGAAATGATAATGGTGATAGAGAAAGTCTTTTAAGAGTTAGAAATAATAATTTTAGCGCTGGACCAGGAATGAATGATTTAGAATTTGGAGATATTGTTTTCTATTTATCAGATAATCTAACCAAAGTAACTACCTTCATGTACTACGGACAAGATTTTACTGGTTACCCTATTTTTATAAAATTTACTAAAAATGGAATAGAAACCTATGATAAAAATGCTACATCCGGGAAAACCGGTTTCCAAAAATATGCAAACATCTATTCTAGAGATTTATTTTGGGTCCTAAGACCAACCAAAGCCTATGGTACTACCATAAAATATGATTACAATGGAGGAACAGGAAAAGATATAAACTATGTAGCCTATAATACTTATAGAAATTTAGATACTCCAACTAAAGAAGGATATAAAGTAACTTTTGATTATCAAGATGAAGAAAATTTTGAAAATCAAGAAGTAATAAGTAAAAATACCTTTGCAGGTTGGTATCTAGATAAAAATTATGCAACAAAAATTACCAATAATACTACTTTAAAAACTACAACAGCTCATACTATTTATGCTAAATGGACTGCTAGCAGTATAACCTTACCTAATCCTAAAAAAGAAGGTTATTACTTTGAAGGGTGGTATAATGGAACTACCAAAGTAGGAGAAGGAGGAGAGTCTTATACTCCTAATAAAGATATAGTTTTAACTCCAAGCTTTATAGAGCTTCCAAAAGTAACTTTAGAATTAAGTATAAAAGATAATAGCACTATTAATGTAAAAGTAACTAAAACAACTGGAGTTTTAACAGGATATGAAATATATAAATATAATAATAGTTCAAAAGATTATGACCTTGTAAAAGATACAACAGATTTAAATACTACTATAAATCATAATTTTAAAGATAATTCTAAAACCAAAATATATGTAAAACCATATATAAAAATAGAGGGAGAAAAAATATACGGAGAAAACTCTATAGAAAAAGAAATAGAACAAGAAATAAAAGAACCAGAAGATGAAAAAGAAGAAATAATCTTAACCAAACCAATTGGATTAAAAGCTTCTTCATTAGATTATAGGTCGTTATATATAAGCTGGAATAAAGTAAATGGAGCAGATGGTTATCAAATATATAAAAAGAGTAATACTAGTAACAATTATGTATCACTAGGACACATAACAAAAAATTATGTAACAGCAAGAAACGGAGTAATAACAGGAAAAACAGTATATTACAAAATAAGAGCTTATAAAATAGTAGAAAATAAGAAAGAATATGGACCACTTTCCAATGTAGTAAGTGGAAAAGCTATGTTAAATATTCCATCAAATGGGAAAGGCTCATCGACAGGATATAAAAGTGGGTATTTAAGCTATAGTAAAGTATCGGGAGCAACAGGATATCAAATATATAAATTAAGCAGTATAACAGGAAAATATTATTCCTTAGGATATACTAAGAACAACTATGCTTATGCTAGGACAGGCTTAACAACAGGAAAGACAGCATATTATAAAATAAGAGCCTACCGAGTAGTAAGTGGTAAAAAAGTATATGGACCATTTAGTAAAGTAATAAGTTTTAAACCCATACCAAGCACTCCAAAAAATGTAAGAGCAGATAAATATAGAAGTGGAGTAGCAAGAATAAGATGGAGTAAAGTAAGTGGTGCAACAGGATATAACATCTATAAATATAACAGCACGACTAAAAAATATTATTATGTCAAAAGTACCAGAAGTTTAAGTACTACAACAAGTTATGGTTTAAGAAAAGGAACAAGTACATATTATAAAGTAAAAGCTTATCGAATAGTAAATGGTAAGAAAATATTTAGTAATTACTCTGCTTCAGATTATGTAAAAGTATAAAAAAGAGAAATAATTTCCAATCAGGATTAATTATCTCTCTTTTTTTTATTTCTGTAATCAGTTATTTTATCTAAAACTTCTTCATTAGGATTATGATATTCTTCATAAGTAATACCTATTTCATTTAAATCGTAATCATTTAAAAGCCCCAAATCATTCATTAAATAATAAAGATACTCTTTGTTAATAGAATCCTCTTCTCTTCTAATCATCACTATCCTCCTTTATATAAGGCTCAGTTCCTTTTAAATAATATAAAATTTTCTTTTTCTCATTAGAGTTACTAACAACATTACCAGTAATTGGATTAACTAACACCCCTACTACATTATTTGGAACATCATACCAAGTAGCGTCATTAGTTTCAAAATACTTTTCCATGCTAGTAATCCACGAATCTTTATTAGCACTAACTACTTCTGTTGAAATTTCTTTATTATCATCATATCCAGCCCAAGATGCAAATACTACTTCAGGAGTATATCCAATAACCCAAGCATCAGTATCAGTACTGCCACTTTTTATCGCATATTTATTAGTTATTCTATCGACCATATTTATACAAGTTGGATAAGTATAATCAATTAAATTAGTATCATAAGTTGTAGTTAAAAGTTCACTAATCATAAAAGTAATATCACTATTTAAAACCACTTCCTCTTCTTCCTCTTTATATTCATATAAAACATTATCATTTTTATCAACAACCTTTGTTATTAAATGAGGCTCTACCTTATGGCCACTATTAGCTAAAGCTGAATAGGCTCTAGCCAGCTCAATAATACTAACTTCATAAGTGCCTAAAGTAAGCGAAGGAGATTTTTCCATTTTCGAAGTAATACCTACTTTTCTAAGAGTATTATAAAGTTCAAACTCCCCTAAAAACAAATGAGTTTTAACAGCATAAATATTATCAGAATAAGCCATCGCTGCTGCTAGCGAAATCTCTTTATTGGCATAAATATTACCAGAATTAGCAGGAGTATAAGTTTCCTTATTATCAAAATAAAAACTCGTTTCTTTACTAAAAAATGTCGTACTGGGAGTAAAACCATTTTCTAATGCTCTGTAATATAGAAAAGGTTTTACTGTAGAACCAGGTTGCCTATAAGAGTTAATTACCCTATTAAACTGGCTTTCACCATAATTAAGACCACCAATTAAAGCAATAATTGCGCCATCATCTGGATCCATCATGATTTTAGAAGTCTCTATTTCATCATTAATAGCAATTTCACTAAGACCTGCCTCTAAAGATTTTTGAGCTTCTATATCTAAAGTAGTATATATTTTAATATTACCAGTATCTAAATAACTACTAGGAATAGTACCAATCTCTTCAAGTTCATTCATAACAGCATCATTATAATAAATTAAAGAAGTAAGCTCATTATCAAAACTATCATTTTTAAAATTAAGTTTAGTCTTATAAGCAATATCCATCTCCTTCTTTGTAATATAACCATTATTATACATTCTCTCTAATACCACTTTTTGTCTTTTTTTAGCCATTTCATAATTATCAATAGGAGAATAATCCGAAGGACTATTAGGAATACCCACTAGTATTGAAGCCTCCGCAAGCGATAACTCCCCTACTTCTTTATCAAAATAATATTTACTGGCATTACTTATTCCATACATACCATGCCCATAATTGATACTATTTAAGTACCCTTCTAAAATTTCATCCTTAGTATAATGAGCTTCAAGTTCATAAGTAAGCCACATCTCTTTCCATTTCCTAGTCCAAGACTGTTCAAAATCTAAAAATAAGTTTTTAGCATATTGCTGAGTAATAGTAGAAGCCCCCTGCACTATTTCCCCAGAGGAAATATTAGCTAAAAAAGCTGCCCCTATTCTTGGAAAGTCAAAACCCCAATGCCTATAAAAATTCTTATCTTCAACACTTAAAGTAGCATTTATAATATTATCATTCATCTTATCTAAGCTAACCCAAGAATCATTACCATTACCTTGAAACACCAAACTACCTTTATTATCGTATACTGAAAAAGCATTGGCACTACTTATGTCAAGTTTCGGAGTAATATAAGCATATAAAAAACCAATTAAATTAAATAAAATAAAAATTCCAATTAAAATTAAAAGAGTAATAACTCCTATTTTTACTATTTTTTGTCCTTTTTTCATAAAAAACACCTTTTTCTAAAGATTAGTATGAAAAAAAATATAAAAATTATGTAAAAGTTAACAAAAATATGCTATAATGCTCCTGGAAATGAGGTAATTATGATCAAAGTAAAAGCAAAAATTAATATTAATGATTATAAAATAGAAAAAGAAGGTATAATAGATAACGATATATTAACAGTACAAGATAATGATACCAATCTTATTTTTGATTATAAAAATCTTATTTTAACAAGACGAAATAACGACTATGAAATTATTATAGATTTTAAAAATAAAACTATTAGTTATGCTTTAACATATATTCCTCAAAAATTTTATAATAATTTCACAATTTTATCGTTGACTAATAGTAATAAACAAGTTATGATTAATTATCAGATAGAGGAAACCAAATTTTCTCTAGACATAAAGCACGAAACAATACATTAAAAGAGCATATAATGTTTAAAAGAAAGGATGTAATGATATGTCTAAGAAATTAACTAAAGAAGAACTAGAATTAATGTCATATAATGATATTACTAATATGTTGTTAAAAGAAAGTCCCCAAGCAACAACTCTTGATTTATTTACCAAAATAGTAGATATGTTAGGACTTCCTAAACAAACTTTAGAAAGTAAAATAGGAGAATTTTATACAGCGTTAACCAATGATAAGAGATTTATCCTTTTAGAAGATGGTACTTGGGATTTAAAATCTAATCATAAAACTCAGAATTTCGCTATTGAAGATGATCTTGAAGATTATGAAGAAGAAATTGAAGAAGAATATGATGATATTCCAGAAACACCAGAAGAAAATGAAGATATTTATTCTGATGATTCTGAAGAAGATTCTGGGGATGTCGCTGAAGAATACAAGAATTTAGTTATTGTCGACGAAGAAGATTTAGATCAAAATTAATTAGGAGCTATTAATATGATAGAAAGATTAGAAGCAATTAGTAAAAAATATAATGAGTTAAAAGAAGAATTAACTAAGCCTGAAACTTTAAATAATATAGAGTTATTAACAAAATTATCTAAAGAACAAAGCGCTCTAGAAGAAACTGTTAATAAATATAACGAGTATAAACAGGTATTAAAGTCTATTGAAGAAGATAAAGAATTGTTAAAAGATGCTGAATTAAAAGATATCGCTGAAGAAGAATTGAAATCGCTAGAATCTAAAAAAGAAGAGTTAGAACATGCTCTTGAAGTGCTTCTCCTTCCTCAAGATCCGAATGATGAAAAGAACGTTATCATGGAAATTCGTGGCGCAGCCGGAGGAGATGAAGCTAATATCTTTGCCGGAGATTTATTTCGCATGTATGAGCGCTATGCTGAAAAACAAGGTTGGAAAGTTGAAATAACCAATGCTGAAGAATCTTCAAGTGGAGGCTTTTCACAAATTGAATGTTTAATCAAAGGAGATCGAGTTTACTCCAAATTAAAATATGAAAGTGGAGCCCACAGAGTCCAAAGAATACCTCAAACTGAATCAGGAGGTAGAATCCACACTTCAACTGCTACAGTAATAATAATGCCCGAAGAAGAAAATATTGAAATAGATATAAAACCAGAAGATATCAAAGTAGATGTCTATCGAAGTGGCGGTGCTGGAGGACAATCAGTAAATACTACTGACTCTGCTGTTCGTATGACTCATATTCCCACTGGCATAGTAGTAACTTGTCAAAATGAAAGAAGTCAGCTTCAAAATAAAGAAAAAGCTCTCCAAATTTTAAAATCCAAAATTTATGAAGAAACTAAAAGAAAACAAGAAGAAGAACAAGGTATAGAAAGAAAATCAAAAATAGGAACTGGAGATAGATCAGAAAAAATAAGAACTTATAATTATCCTCAAAATAGAGTAACAGATCATCGTATAGGGCTAACTCTAAATAAATTAGATCGTATCATCGAAGGAGATTTAGATGAAATAATAGAAAGTCTTATAACTGAAGATCAAAAAAGAGCTTTAGCTGGTAATGAAGATTAAAGATATCCTAACCGGAGATAATGTAAACGAAAAAAAACTTGCCTTAGAGCAAGTTTTAAATCTATCTATGCCAGAAATACTATTAAACAAAGAAAAAAAATTAACACCAAAAGAACAAAAAAAGTATCAAAAAATAGAAAAAAAAATAAACAAAAATCTTCCTATTCAATATATTTTAAAAAAAACCAACTTTTATGGAGAAGAATTTTATCTAAATAAAAATGTCCTAATTCCAAGACCAGAAACCGAATATCTAATTGAGGAGACTCTAAATCTAATAAAAGAGCACTTTAAAAATAAAAAAGTAACAATTCTCGATATCGGAACAGGTTCTGGAATAATAGCAATAACTTTAAATAATAAACTAAAAAACTCTTCTATACTAGCAACAGATATATCAAAAAAAGCCTTAAAAATAGCTAAAAAGAATCAAAAAATTCATAAAACAAATGTAAACTTCCAAAAAACCTATCTATATAAAAATATAAATCAAAAATTTGATGTAATAATAAGTAATCCTCCCTATATAGAAGAAAATTCTAAAAAGGTAGAAGAAAAAGTAAATAAAAATGAACCACATTTAGCCCTTTTTGGAGGTAAAGATGGTTTAAAATATTATAAAGAAATAATAAAAGATATTAAAAATATTATCAATAAAGAACACATCATAGCCTTTGAAATTGGAGAAAATCAAGGAGAAAAAATTAAAAAAATCATAACTAAAGAACTACCAAACGATAAAGTTATAATAAAAAAAGACTATAATGGTTATGACAGATATATTTATTCTATATCAAAAAAATGAATAAAAATTAAGAATAAGTCTCATTAAATATACAGGTGATAAAAATGAAAAGACTTATTCTTTTAATTTTAGCAGTACTAGTACTATTTATGGTAGCTAATACTTATCAAGAAGATTACTATATAATACCAGATGAAGCTATCAGAATAAGAATAATCCCTAATAGTAACAGTATTAAAGATCAATTCTTAAAAAAACAAGTAAAAACTAATATAGAATTAGAAGTAGAAAATGATTTAAAAGAGTCAAAAGATATTGAAACATCTAGAAAGATATTAACAACTAATTTAAATAAATATGAACAAGTAGTAAAAGAAGTCTTAACTAATGAAGATAAAAATACTGATTTCAATGTCGATTATGGCTATCATTATTTTCCCGAAAAAAAATATAAAGGAGTAAAATATGAAGCTGGAAATTATGAATCTCTTTTAATAACTCTAGGAGAAGGAAAAGGCGATAATTGGTGGTGTGTTCTATTTCCTCCTCTTTGCCAGTTAGAAGCTGAAGATACTAATCAAGATGATATTGAATATAGTCTTTATGTAAAAGAACTATTTGAAAAATTTATAGGATAGCGAATATCCTTTTTTTTATTGCAATAATACTAAAAAAAACCCCTAAATATTGACAAAATACGATAATTGTGCTATAATCTAGCCCATAAACAAAGGGGGTTATAATTATGATGACAGTAACACTATATATAGAAAAAGATAAAAAATCAGATTATAAAGATATTATGGGTATCCTAGTAGGAGATTTAAAATTCACTCGTCAAGAACAAGAAGATATCGAAGAGTTTTTTAAACATGCAGCCGAAGAAATATACAATCAATACCAAGTTATGTTAAAAGATATATATAAACCTGGAAATATCAAATTCATTTATTATCCTAAAAAAGAAACAAAATCTACTATAAAAAATTTAAAATATTATCAAACTTGTAGAGATATTGTTCTTGATGGAACTCAAATAACCTTGCAAAATAGCTCTTATACTCTAGGAAAATCACTTCAAGGAGCCTCAAATGTTGGAAAAATAAGAACTAATCAAGAAGATTCCTACTTAATATTAGAACATCCAAAAAATAGCAACATAAAACTTCTTGCTGTAGCAGATGGTGTTGGAGGAAGAGCTGGCGGAGAACAAGCTAGTAATTATCTATTAAAAGAAATAATTCCATTTTTTGAAATGATACCAGAAAAATATTTAGAAGATTCCAACTGTATTGCCCAAATAATGGAAGATAAATTATATAGAATAAACCAAGAAATAGTAAAAACCAACCTTGGCGGAACAACTTTAAGTATGGCCATAAAACTTCAAGATGAAACAATTATATTTAATGCCGGAGACTCAAGAGTTTATACCTACTCTAAAAAAGGTTTAAAACAAGAAACAAAAGATGATTCAACTGTTCAAGAACTTTACGATATGGAACTTATTGAAACAGAAGACTTAATGAGATTTCATAGAAGATCAAACGAAATAACTAATTCATTTGGAATTCCACATCTAGAAGTAAGAACTAAAGCTATACCAAATAGTTATGATCAAATCCTAATAGCATCAGATGGAGTAACAGATTGCTTATCAAAAGAAGAGATAGAACAAACAATAAAAACTTCAAAAGAAGAGAATATCGCTAAAGAAATAGTAGAAAAAGCTTTAGAAACAAATAGCTATTGCGATCCAATAAATAAACATAATCCTAATTACTATAGTGAAATAAAAGGTGGCAAAGATAATACCACTGCCGTTCTTTTAAAAATAAGATAATAATACTATAACAAGAGAATATAATTAACAAGAGAAGTGTAAAAAACATTTCTTTTTACATTTATTTATAAAAAAACCTTAAAAAGTATATAAAATGTTTGACATTTTTCGACTAAAATGTTATAATAATGCCAATCCAGGTTAGAAGGGGGAATTTTATTATGAAAAAAAGTAAAGATAAAATAACTGTAATCTATGAAGCAAACGAAACAACTGGAGAAAAAATAATTAAAGGGTTTGAAGCATTTGGAGAAGTATTTATTCAAAGAAGCGATGAAAATATTGTAGATTGTTTTAAAAGAACTCACAATACTTTAAAAACAAAACACAATATTGATTTTTACTCACTTTATACTAATAAAGACATCAAGAAAAAGAAACAAAAAGTAGAAAATGTAAAAACAGCTGATGATTACTTAAAACAAAAAATAAATCATAAAAGAAACAAAAAAATAGCAGCATTTGTAATAGCAGCAACAATGGCATTAACAACTATCCCAACCGGAATAGCAGATGCTGTTTTAGGCAAAATAGCTCCAACTGTAACAAAAGTATCTGCAGATGATAAAAATAGCGAAAATTATACTATAAAAGAAGAAGACCAAACACTAAAATCAATTTATCAAAAACTAATAAAATATGATAATGGTAAAAATCTAGTAAAAAAACTAGAAGAAATTGATGATTTACACGAAGATATTAATAAAGTAGCTATAGCAAATCCTGATGCTAAAGGTAAAGTGTCTTACATTGAAGCTGAAGAATTAGCAGCAATCTCAGATGTTTATAATTCTCAAAACAGTAAGAAAACTTTATTAGAAAATGCTGAAGAAATAAGATGTAACTATTTCACTGGTCAAGCAGCCCTTAATAATCTTAGTCAAGGTTCAAGAGACGTTCAAGAAATTGATAGTTTATTTAAAACAAAAGAGTTGAAAGATAAACAAATTGAAATTCAAAATCATACTCAAGAGACTTTAAACAATTTAAATATGGCTACACCAGAATTTCTTGCTATGTTAAATGAAATATATAGTAACAGAGGTTCAAATCCAGAATTACAATCAGAAGTTGCTTTTGGTCAACCAGGTCTAGCCGCAGCCTTAGCGCAAATGACTGGAGAAACCTTAGAAAACTATCAATATGCAGCTAAGACTGATGGTAGTCAGTTAAGTGGACTTATTAATGACGCTGCTAAAGACAGTAAAAGATTTGCAGCTGAAGATAATGAAATAAATCTTGAAAAACAAGCTTTAATTAACGAAGCTCTTGCTGCTATAGATGCTAAAAGATTAAAAGGTTATGATAGAACAGACTTTGATCCAAGTACAACAGCTAAAGGAAAAGATATGGTTCAAACAATAATTGGTAACCTTGGCATAACAGCTGGTGGAGACTATGTAGTAAGAACAACAACTAAAACTACTACTACAACTAGAAAAGTAAGTAGAGCAGAAGCTGTAAAAATATTTGGAGAAGAAGCAGTTAAAAAAGCTGAAGACGAAGTAGATTCCAAATTTGATGAAATGACTGATGACAGCAAAGAACAAGGTAATAAAGATGCTCAAGATAGAGCTGCTGGTTATAAAGCTGGACAATTAGCCTTTGTAAATGGGGGATCAAGCACCACAAGTTCAGGATCTGCTGCTTATCAACAAGGTTACAGAGAAGGCTATCAACATGCAAAACAAACTTATGAAGACCAAGTAAAAGAAGAAGATAAAACTGAAGATACATTTGTCCCTGAAGATCCAACAACAGAAAATACTAAACCAACCAATCCAACAACACCAACTGAACCTGAAACAGTACCAACTGAAGAACCACCAGTAATAGAAGAATGGTTCCCAGAAACTCAATCAACAACAGCACCAACTGAAACTAAACAAGTAATGACCATAGAAAGAGACGGAGTAACTTACGAAACAGAAGCAATATCAACATCAAAAGTAAGAAGTTACGGAGCCGTAGTCTAATATAAAAGGGGGTTTTAATATGAATAACAATCCAAATAATAATGATTTTAATAATATGAACAATAATGAAAATATGAATAATAATAATCAATTTAATAATATGAATCAATATCCAAACAATAACAATGATTATTATAACAACATGAACAATGGATATAACAATCCTTATAATAATGGCTATAACAACATGAATAATGGTTATTATAATGATTATAATAACATGCCATATTATAAAAAACCATTAAGTCATTATATTAAAAGATTTTTAATAGGGTTCTTATGTGCCGCTTTATTCATATTTATATTACTATGGTTATTTCCAACTAAATCTGGTCTAAATGATTCATTAAGTGATGCTTTAAATCCATTCTATGATAGAATTTTCCAAGAAAACCTAAATACTATGAAAGAAGTAGCAATAGCATATTATACTACTGACAGATTACCTCAAAAAGAAGGGGATACTAAAAAATTAACCCTTGGGGAAATGTTAGAAATGAAATTGTTACTTGAAATAAAAGATAAAAATGGTGAAATGTGTGATACTGATGACTCATACGTTGAAATCACTAGACTTAAAGATGAATACAAGATGAAAGTAAACTTAAAATGTGGTGATGAAGAAGATTACATAGTAGTTTACTTAGGATGTTATGACTATTGTTTAAATGACATTTGTGAAAAACAAGAAAGTACTAAACAAACAGTAGCAGCAGGATCTTCTGGAGGAGGTTCTAAAGTTTCTAATTTCTTTAAGAAAATAACAACAACAATTAACAAAACTGTTAATAAAGTAACAGAAATAATAGTACCAGATAAACCAGATCCAAAACCAGATCCAGATCCAAAACCAGATCCTGAGGATCCAGTATATAAATACTTATATCGTAAAAAAGTCACTATTCACCATGATGCTGAATATAGCAAATGGTCAGATTGGTCAGCTAATATAGAATACGATCCAAACAACAACAACATCGATTGGGGTAAACATGATACAGTTTGGTATGAAAAAGTAGGATATAAATTAACTACAACCTACAAAACTAATAAATCAAAACCAATTTGGCAACAAGTTGTAAGACAAATGGGTTCATACACAAAATATGCCTGTGGAGAATATGAATACTTTATAGATCAAACAACTAATACAACATACATTACTAACAGTGGTGGATGGCAATATGCTGGAACAGTAGTTTCATCTACAGTTCTTGATAGTAGTTCTAGCGTAAAATATGTTTTCGCTGGAATGAGTTATGAAGATTGTGGTACAGTATGTGACGTAACACCAAAATATAAATTCCATAAATACACAAGAAGTGCTTCATCTACTACTACAACTTCTGATACAGCCTCAGACTTAAGAGCTGTATGTAAAACAGTAGTTAAAAAACAAATACCTATATATTTAACAGTAGATGAAATCGTAGGATATGGAGTAGATAGAGTTCAAACTAAGACATATTACTATCATAAGAAAACACGTACTATAATTCAAGAAGCTTATGATGAGACTAAAACATATGAAGCTTGGTCTTATAGTAAAAACGATCAAACACTAATTGATCAAGGTTATAAATATACAGGAATTTATAAAAAAGTAAAATAATTTAAAGCAAGATAAGCACAAAACTTATCTTGCTTTTCATATATTATTATAATAGAATAAAAAAAGGAGGCTTTATGGATAGATTAAACTTATACATAGATTTTGACGGAGTGATTTTAGACACCTTAACTCCTTTATCAAAAGAAAAAGAACAAAACAATATTTCCCCAGAAGAAGAACGCAAATTTTATGCAAATTACCCTTGGGAAAAACTTTTAATAGATGAAAACATCATAAATGATGCCATCGAAGACATTACTAAAATAATAGCCAGTAATAAATTCAATTTAGCTATTTTAACTCATGTTAACTCTTTAAATGAAGCAACCTTAAAAATAAAATATATCAGAAAGTATTTCCAAGATATTACTATTATTCCTTGTCCTAAAGAAATTTCTAAAACTAAAATGATTCATACTAAAGGAGCCATTTTAGTAGATGACTATGCTGGTAACTTAAGAGAATGGGAAAAAGAAGAAGGTATTCCTGTAAGATTTAGTCTAAAAGGTAATGGTAAAGGCTATAAAGTAGTAAAAGAGTTAAAAGAATTAATAGAGATGTTTTAAAAAATACTATATAAGTATAAAAATACCAATATCTAATAAATTGGTAATATTTTCTATTAAAAAAATTACTTCAAATCTTTAACTATGTTGAAAATAATTAAAAAAAATGATATTATATCTATACAAGCCAATAGGAACTAATATATGTTCTAGGCATATATTACTATAGAAAAGATTTGAGGTATGTAATATGAAGAAGATTATCATAAATGGAAATAAAGATTTAGAAGGAACAATTAGAATAAGTGGTGCTAAAAATGCTGCAGTAGCCATTATACCTGCTGCTATTTTATCCGATGAAGAAGTAACCTTATGTAATGTTCCTGAAATTTCTGATATAGATGCTTTAGAAGAAATTCTAAAATTTTTAAATATAGATGTTAAAAGAGCAACAGAAACTATGATTATTAGTTCTAAAAATATGGAAAATAAAGTAATTCCTGAAAAAATTTCTAGTAAATTAAGAGCATCATATTATTTTATGGGAGCTTTACTTGCTAAATATAAATATGTTGAAATGTATTTCCCTGGAGGATGTAAAATAGGATCAAGACCTATAAATTTACACCTAGAAGGTTTTAAAAAATTAGGAGCCACTATTAAAATTGATGGAGATAAATATATAATAAAAGCGCCTAAATTAAAAGGAGATAGAATATATTTAGATGTAGCCTCAGTAGGAGCCACTATAAATATTATGCTCGCAGCAACTAAAGCCGAAGGAACAACAATAATAGAAAATGCTGCTCGTGAACCAGAAATAGTAAATGTTGCTACTTTCTTAAATAATATGGGAGCAAATATAACTGGAGCCGGAACTAGTGTTATTAAGATAAAAGGAGTAGACACTCTAAAAAAAGGTTTCGTTGAAATAATTCCTGATAGAATTGAAGCTGGAACATACACTATAATAGGAGCCCTTTTAGGAAATCCTTTAAAGATCACCAATGTTATTCCTGAACATATTGAATCATTAACATCAAAATTAAAAGAAGCTGGAGCAGATATCCAAGTAGCAGAAGATACTATTATTTGTAAAAAAACCAATAAATTAAAAGGAATAAATGTTAATACCTACTATTATCCTGGGTTTCCAACAGACCTTCAACAACCATTGTCAGTATTCTTAACTCAATGTAAAGGAAGCTCTAAGATAACTGAAACTATATATGAAAACAGATTTATGCACGTTCCTTATTTAAATAAAATGGGAGCAGACATCATCGTCAAAGAACAAGAAGCAACTATTAATGGTATAACTCCTTTAAAAGGTGAAGAAGTAACAGCAACAGACCTAAGAGCAGGCGCAGCCCTTATAATCGCTGGCTTAATCGCCAAAGGAAAAACAACCATAAATGACGTTGAACATATTCTAAGAGGCTATGAAGGAATCATAGAAAAATTATCCAATACTAAAGCTGATATAAAATTAGAAGAAAAAACTTGCCAAACAAGTTAAAATTTGATATACTACTAAAGAATTATTATTACTATGGCCCATGCCATGGCGGAAGGAGACGAAGAAATGAAAAAAGATATTCATAAAAAACAAAAAGAAGTAACATTCAAATGTTTATGTGGAGAAAGCTTTAAAGCAATGTCAACATCAGATCAAGATGAAATCCATGTTGAAATTTGCTCAAAATGTCATCCATTCTATACTGGAAAACAAGGAACTGCTACATTAACAGGAAATGTTGAAAAATTCAGACAAAAATATGGATTAAAAAGCTAAACGCTTTTTTTTTGCCTTTAAATAGTATATAATACTACTAGAGGTGAAATTATGAAAATAGCATTAGCATCTGATCATCGAGGATATAACTTAAAACAAGAATTAATAAAAACTTTAAAAAATAACTATGAAATACTAGATTTAGGAACAAACTCTACTGAATCCGTTGATTTTCCTAAATATGGTATTTTACTAGGAAAAACTATAAGAGATAAAAAAGCTGACTTAGGAATAGCCATCTGTGGTACAGGAATAGGCATTTCAATCGCCGCCAATAAAGTAAAAAATGTCATGTGTGCTAAAATAGATTCCATAAATGATGCCAAACTAGCTAAAGAACACAATAATGCTAACGTTCTAGCCCTAAGAGGAGATTTAAATAAAGAAGAAGCTATAAAAATGATTGAAACATTCCTATCTTCAAAGCATCTTCAAGATGAAAAATATCAAAGAAGAATAAAAGAAATTAAGGATTACGACAATGCTCGTTAAATTTCTATTATATGCTTTTATAACACCTCTAGTAATTTTAGCTCTTGATTCTATAAATATTAATCAAATTTTCAAAAAAAACAAAATATTTCAAGCAAGACTATTCTATTTCTTTTTAGCTTTATCTTTAATTTACTTAGTAACAAACTTCATATATGACTGTGCTAGTCTTTCAAAAATAATTTAAAAATATGTATAAAACCTCATTATTTGTAAAAACTTATAATGAGGTGATTTTATATGTTAAAAAGAAACACTAAATATTATCTATTACAAGGAATAATAATATCAATAGTAGCATTAATATGTTTATTAGGATACGCTGTTACACAATCTCTTTCTGTAGCAGAAGATACTTATAACGATAATCTTGACTATGTTTCATATGAAATATTAACCGATAACGTAATGCCAGTATCAACTGAAGAAGAACAAACTCCAATGGACATCATAAGACCTTATACTGATAATACCGTAGAAATAGGCAAAAGTTATTATGATTATGAAGCCGAAGAAAAATCTCAAGAAGACGCTATTATTTATTATGAAAACACGTATATTCAAAATACTGGAGTAGATTATGTTAGTGAAAATGTTTTTGAAGTAAACGCTATAGCAGATGGAACAGTTCTTTCCGTAACAACTGATGACATAGTAGGAACCACTATTAAAATAGAACATAATAATGAAATGATTAGTGTTTATCAATCAGTAAATGATGTAAAAGTAAAAGAAAAAGATCAAGTTACTCAAGGACAAGTAATAGCAACCAGTGGCACTAATAATATAAGTAGTGACTTAGGTAATCATTTACACTTTGAATTATATAATAAAAACATTTTAGTTAATCCAGAAGATTTCTTTGCAAACAACGAAGGAAATTAATATGTTTAGTAAAGATATTGGAATAGATTTAGGAACAGTAAATGTCTTAATATATGTAAAAGGCGAAGGAATAGTCTTAAATGAACCAAGTGTAATCGTAATAGATGAGGATACTAAAAATGTTGTAGCAGTAGGAGAAGAAGCAAATAGTATGCTTGGTAAAACTCCAGGAAAATTAAAAGCCATAAGACCTATGAAAGATGGAGTAATAGCAAATTTTGATATGGTAAGAGCTCTTCTTGAACACTTTTTAAAAAGAATAAAAGTAGGAACAAGAATGTCTAAACCAAGAATACTAATTTGTTGTCCTTCCAATATAACAGAAGTAGAAAAAAATGCTATCAAAGAAGTAGCCGAAAGAACAGGAGCCAAAAAAGTATTTGTTGAAGAAGAACCAAAAGTAGCAGCCATTGGAGCAGGTTTAGATATTGGAAAACCAGTTGGTAATATGGTCGTAGATATTGGAGGAGGAACAACTGATATAGCAGTACTTTCTTTAGGAAATATTGTAACTAGTGCTTCAATTAAAACAGCTGGAAATACTTTTGATCAAAATATAATAGATTACATCAAAGAAAAATATAAATTATTAATTGGAGAAAAAACTGCTGAAAATATCAAAATAACTATTGGTACAGTAAAACCAGATAAGTCTAAAGAAAAAATGTCTATAAAAGGTAGAGACTTGATTGGAGGCTTACCTAAAACTATTACCATCTCTAGTGAAGAAATATCATTAGCTTTAAAAGAAAGCATCAAGAAAATAATTTCTATGATTAAAGTTGTTTTAGAGCAAACTCCACCAGAATTATCTGCTGATATAATAGAAAAAGGAATAATTTTAACCGGAGGAGGAGCCTTGCTTCATAACTTACCAGAACTTCTAGAAGAAGAATTAAAAGTACCGGTTTTTAAAGCCGAAGAACCATTATCTTGTGTAGCAGAAGGAACTGGAATCATGCTTGATAAACTTTATTATATAGATAAATCTTAGGTTTATCTATTTTTTTTAAATAATCCATGATATAATTAAAACAGGTGATTTTATGTTAGATTTAAGCAATTATTCACACATTTTAATAATAATACTTACTTGTTTTATCTTTAGCTTTTTAATAACATTTTATATTAAGAAAGTAGCAAAACATATTGGAGCTATGGATATACCTAATAAACGAAAAGTTCATAAAACCCCTATGCCCCGATTAGGAGGCTTAGGAATTTTCTTAACATTTTTATTTGGATATATGCTTTTTGGTATAGAAAGTATTCAAATGAACTCTATTTTAATAGGATCATTTATTATTATTCTCGTCGGAGTAATAGATGATATAAGGCCTCTTGGAGCTAAAACTAAACTCTTAGGGCAATTAATTGCAGCTTGTATAGTAATATTTTATGGAGGAATTCTTTTAGATAAAATAACTATAGGAAGCCTGCATCTAGATTTTGGACTATTAGCATATCCAATAACTATATTATTTATTCTAGGATGTGTTAATATCATTAATCTAATAGATGGCTTAGATGGTTTATCAACAGGAACTTGTAGTATTTTCTATCTAACCATAGGAATAATTGCTTTTATAAAAGCTAGTTACGGAGGTTTAGATGTTTCTCTAGCTTTCATTATGCTCGGAGCTTCTTTAGGATTTTTATGTCATAACTTTTATCCCGCTAAAATATTCTCCGGCGATTCTGGTTCAATGTTTCAAGGCTTTATGATTGCTACTATCTCATTATTAGGATTTAAAACTATCACAATGACTTCCTTCTTTATTCCAGTTTTATTATTAGGAATACCAATTCTAGATACTTTATTTGCTATTATAAGAAGAAGTATTAAAAAACAACCAATTTATATGCCCGATAAAGCCCATCTCCATCATCAATTATTAAATTTAGGACTTTCTCATAGAAATACTGTTTTAGCCATTTATGCTATGAATATATTATTTGCCTTTGCCTCTATTATTTATGCTATAAATGATAAAGTTTTAGGAATATGTATATATATAATATTATTTATTCTAATAGTCATTATAATTACAAAAACCAGTATTATAGCTGATAAAAAAGAGAACTCAAAAGAAAAAAATTAGAGTTTCTCTTTTATTTTTTACCAATATTTGGTAGAATAAAACCAGAAAAATTGGAAAATAATGTCAAAAATTGCGCGAAAGTTGCGCATCACAAAATTTTATTTATAGTATAATAGAGGAGGAGTAGTATTATGAAGGATTTTATTAAATGGTTAGGAGTAAATGAAAAAGTTGCTAAAGTAGCAGTCTGGATGTTAATTATAATGGTGTTCCTGATAGTTATCAATACAGCATTAAACAGTTTAGGATTTCCACATTATGCAATAACATATGATAATTTGAAAGAAATAAATACAGTCAAAGCTGTTAATGTACTTTCTAATTGTATCATTTGCATATTAAATTTTTATGCAATATTGTTACTAATATTTAGAATTAAAGAAACTAAAAAATTATTTAAATGGGCAATATTATATTTAATTTTAAATTGGATTATTACAGAATTTATAGGATATATTGCTGTTCAAATATTTATATTTTTATTCTTTATTATATTCCCTTATTTATACTCTAAAAGGAATTGGAAATATTTATTATATGGAATAGGAGCAGTGTTAATAAATATAATTGCACAAGCTGTCATGTATACATATAAATTAAAATTCATAGATATTACAGAATTAAACAGACTTACAAGGGCTTTATTATCAGTAGATTACTTCATAATTATAGGAATAATTATTGTAGTAAAAGAAATTTACTTAAAGAAAAGGGGTGAGAAAAGATGTGGGGAGATGGACCAGAAAGCTTATTATGGTGGGGCGAATTCAAAAAAGAAAACAAATTCGCCAAAAAACTAGCTAAAAAAGCAACAAATTTAATTAAATAATAAAAAAATAATCAGGGGGCTTTTATTTATTAATTAAATTGGAGGAAGTTATGAATAAGCAAGATGAAATAAAGAAGAGTAATAAAAACAAAAGAAAGAAAAAGAATGGTATTTGGTTCAATAATACTGAATCAATAGAATATTTTGCTCAAGAACGAGCAGCAAAACTAGAAAAATTAATTGAAAACATAATTTTTTATGGTATAACAATACCACTTCAATTAATACAAACAGCAGGAGTTTTTGTAATAGCATATTTCAATAATGCTTTTATAGAACTATCATTTTTCTTAGTAGGATTCTTTTTTACTAGAACATTTTTAGGAGAGACCTTTCATTTGAATTCCACTATAACGTGTACAACATTTACTTGGACTTTATTCTTTTTAATTACAGCATTAATACCTAGTATTGAAATAAGTGTCTTTTTGTGTATTATACTAGGAGCTATGTTATCAATATATATGCATTATATAGTAGTAAAGGAAGATGAAACATGCCAAAAAGATTGAAAAACTTAGTAGAATTACCAACTCATAAAGAAAAGTTAATTGAGTTTTGTAAAGAGAAAGGTTTAAATGGCTATGAAACAGAAATAATTCTAAGAATTTACTTTCATAAACAAAGTTTAAATTTTATATCTTTCCATATGGATTTTTCTAAATATGGAAAAGCGCAAAAGTTATATTCAGTTAGAAGCATCAATAATTTTCATAAAGAAGCTTTCTTGAAATTAATTAGTAAATAAAAGGAGTGACAGGGATGAAATCCACAATTAAAAAGTGTGATAAAATGAATAACACTTTATATGTAGCTAGAAAGATTAACAAATATTTAGATATTAAAAATTCTTTGTTAATGGAGAAAAAATGTTATAACATTGATAATCCAGGAATAAAAAGCTATGAATATGATTACGAAGTATATAATGAAGATTTATATAGAGAACCATTAAAATACCACTAGAAAGTGGTTTTATTTTTTTAAAATATATTTATAGTTATTTAAAAATCTAACAAAATATGGTAAAATACTTTTAGGAGGATGATATTATGAAATTAAATATTCGTGGTGAAAAAACAGAAATAACTGAAGCAATGAAAAGTTATGCTTTAGACAAAATCAAAAAACTTGAAAAATATCTTGAAAATAGCGAAGAAGTAACAGGAACTATACTTTTTAAAGTACATGGTCCTAAACAAAAAATAGAAATAACAATACCTCTTAAAAACTGCACTTTAAGAGTAGAAGAAGAAGGGAAAGATTTTTATTCTGCTATTGATACTTCTATTGATAAATTAGAAAGACAAATAATAAAGAACAAAACTAGATTATCAGATAAAAGAAATAAAGGTAGAATAGATTTTATTTTAGATTTTGAATTAGAAGAAGAACAAGAAGAAAATACAAATCAAATCATTAAAAGAAAAACCGTAGAGCTAAAACCTATGGATGAAGAAGAAGCAATTTTACAAATGGAGCTTTTAAATCATGACTTCTACATGTTTAAAAATATTGAAACTAATAAAGTAGCAGTAATCTATAAAAGAAAACATGATAACTATGGATTAATTGAAGAAGAATAAGTTATTGGTAAAGCCAGTAACTTTTTTATATAATATGTGAAAAACTATGATAAAATAAATAAAAGATTAAAGAAGAAGGTGTAACAAATGGATTATACTCAAGAATTTAAAGAAAAGTTAGAAAAGTTAAAAAATATAATTAACGAAAGTAATAATATTGTTTTCTTCGGAGGAGCTGGAGTATCAACTGAAAGTGGTATCCCAGATTTTAGAAGTAAAGATGGACTTTATAATCAAAAATATAAATATCCTCCCGAACAAATATTAAGTCATACCTTTTTCTATGAAAATCCTGAAGAATTTTATAAATTTTACCAAGATAAAATGAATGTTTTAAATGCCGAGCCCAATATTACCCATCTAAAACTTTATGAATTAGAAACAAAAGGCAAATTAAAATGTGTAATAACTCAAAATATTGATGGTCTTCATCAAAAAGCCGGCAGTAAAAATGTTATTGAACTTCATGGTACAATTTATAATAACTATTGCCCTAAGTGTGAAAAAACATATGATGCCGAATACATTTTCTCAACATCAAAAGTGCCCAGATGTTCTTGTGGTCAAATTATCAAACCAGATGTTGTTTTATATGAAGAGCCTTTAAAAGATAATTTTTACGATGCCATAGAATACATAAAAAAATGTGACACTTTAATAATCGCCGGAACATCTTTAACAGTTTATCCTGCTGCCAATCTCATTAATTATTTCAAAGGTCAAAACTTAATTTTAATAAACAGAGATGAAACTCCCTATGATTATTTAGCAACATTAGTATTTAATACTAATATGAGTGAAGTTTTTAAAAACTTATAAAGGAGGTAAAAAAGTGAAAATAGTATCATGGAATGTTGCAGGCCTAAGAGCCTGCCTTAAAAAAGGTTTTTCTGACTTTTTTGAAGAAGTGAATGCTGACATTTTTTGTCTTCAAGAAATAAAAGCAACCCAAGATCAATATGATTTTCATCCTCAAGGATATTACGAAATAGTAAATTCTGCTGCTAGAAAAGGTTATTCTGGAGTACTTATTTTTACTAAAGAAAAGCCTTTAAAAATAACCTACGGTATAAATAATCCTCTTTTTGATATAGAAGGACGTACTATTACTTTAGAATATGATGATTTTTACTTAGTTAATGTCTATGTTCCTAATGTCAAAAGAACTTTAGAACGTTTAGAAGAAAGAATGATTTTTGATAAAGAATTTAAAGAATATCTTAAAAACTTGGATAACAAAAAACCTGTCATAGTCTGTGGTGATTTTAACGTAGCCCATCAAGAGATTGATATCAAAAATGCTAAACAAAATATTGGCAATGCTGGTTTTACTAACGAAGAAAGACAAGACTTTTCCATCTTGTTAAAAAGTGGATTTATCGACACCTATAGATATTATAATCCTAATAAAGAAGATGCTTATACTTGGTGGAGTTATATGAAAGGTGTAAGAGAAAGAAATATTGGTTGGAGAATAGATTATTTCTTAGTTTCTAAAAGAATTATTAACAAAGTAAGTAATCCTACTATTTATAAAGATATTTATGGCAGTGACCATTGTCCAATTGGTATAGAATATAAAGTATAGAGATAAATGTTAAAACTGTTAATAACTGAAAAACCACTCATAAACAATAATTAATTTAATCGGAGGCGATAATATGTTTAAAATTCACTCAAAATTTAAACCAAGTGGCGATCAACCAAAAGCCATAAATGAACTCGTTAAAGGAATAAAAGAAGGTAAAAAACACCAAGTCTTACTGGGGGCAACCGGGACAGGAAAAACTTTTACTATAGCTAATGTAATAAAAGAAACTAATAAAAAAACTCTTGTTCTAGCTCACAACAAAACCTTAGCAGGACAGCTATATGGAGAGTTAAAAGAATTATTCCCTGATAACAGAGTAGAATATTTCGTTTCTTATTACGATTATTATCAACCTGAAGCCTACATTCCTGGAACAGACACTTATATAGAAAAAGATTCTTCCATTAATGATGAAATAGATCAGTTAAGACATGCTGCTACCAGTGCTCTTTTATCAAGAGATGACGTCATAGTAGTAGCATCAGTTTCATGTATCTACGGAATTGGAGAAGTAGAAGAATATAAAAATAATACTTTAACTCTAACTCAAGGAGAAGAAATTGAAAGAAACGAAGTTTTAAGAAAACTTATTAATATGTTATACGAACGAAATGACTTAGATTTTAAACGTGGCACCTTTAGAGTCCGTGGCGACATATTAGAAATAATACCTACTAATGAAAATAGAAACGGTATCCGTATTGAATTCTTTGGAGATGAAATCGATAAAATAGCAGAAATAGATACTTTAACAGGAAAAACTATAAACATAATAAAAAATGTAACAATTTTCCCTGCTAGTCACTTCGTAACTAGTGAAGATAAATTAAATAAAGCTCTAATAAGTATCAAAGAAGAACTAGAAGATAGACTTACTTATTTTAAAGAAAATAACAAATTACTTGAAGCAGAACGTCTAGAACAAAGAACTAATTATGATTTAGAAATGTTAAAAGAAACCGGTTTTTGCAGTGGGGTTGAAAACTATTCAAGACATTTAAGTGGCAGAAAAGAAGGAGAAACTCCAACCACTTTAATTGATTTCTTTGGTGATGATTATTTGCTAGTAATTGATGAATCACACGTTACAATTCCTCAAGTAAGAGCCATGTATAATGGCGACAGAGCTAGAAAAACTACTTTAGTGGAATACGGTTTTCGCTTGCCTAGTGCCTTAGATAATAGACCATTAAAATTTGAAGAATTCGAAAAAAAATTAGATCAAGTAATTTATGTATCAGCAACTCCAGGAGACTATGAACTAAATCTAGCAGAAAATAAAGTAGATCAAATCATAAGACCAACAGGATTATTAGATCCAACTATTGAAGTAAGAAAAACTACTGGTCAAATTGATGATCTAATAGGAGAAATAAAAAATCGCACCTTAAAAAATGAACGAGTATTAATAACAACACTAACTATTAGAATGAGTGAAGAATTAACTAAATACTTAAAAGAATTAGATATAAAAGTAGCCTATCTTCACTCTGAAATAACAACTTTAGAACGTTTAAAAATAATTAGAAAACTAAGACTTGGAGAATACGATTGTATCGTAGGAATTAATCTTTTACGAGAAGGGTTAGATATTCCAGAAGTAAGTTTAATAGCAATTTTAGATGCTGATAAAGAAGGCTTCTTAAGAAGTGAACGCAGTTTAATTCAAACTATTGGACGTTGTGCTAGAAATGAAAATGGCCATGTCATCATGTATGCTGACAAAATAACTGATAGTATGAAAGTTGCTATCGATGAAACTAAACGAAGAAGAACTATTCAAGAAGAATATAATAAAAAACATCATATCACTCCTAAAACTGTTCATAAAGAAATAAGAGAACTTATCTCTAATGTTGATGAAAAAGAACTAGAAAAAATTGAAAAACCTAAAAAATCTGCTATAATAGATAATAAAGACATAAGTAAAATAGAAGAAGAAATGAAAAAAGCAGCTAAAGAATTAGACTTTGAAAGAGCTATGGAGTTAAGAGATGTTTTATTTGAAATAAAAACAAAATAGGAGTATGATATGGCTAAAAAAAAGATGAAAAAAAAGTTTAAAAGAAATTTTAAAAGAATAAGTTTAGTACTTTTGATTTTATTATTAATTGCTATAGCTATCGGAGCAGGTCGTTATTATCTAATTTACAGTGAAGAATTAACGCCAATTGCTACCGAAAAAGAATATTATAATTTATCAGATTTTGGCTTTGTAAGAGAAATTAGCGATACAGATTATGATGGTGACGGAATTGATGATTATACAGATATTCTGCAAGGAGAAAAACAATATGCCGAGTGGAACCCAGCTTATATAAGCAAATATTATGCCGGAGGATACCCTCCTGTAAAAGAAGAAGGAGTTTGTACTGATCTTATTTGGTATGCTCTTCAAAATGCTGGTTATGATTTAAAAGGTATGCTTTCTTATGATGTCCACGAAGAATATGATAACAATACTTATGACATTGAAGTAGTAGATGACAACATAGATTTTAGACGAGTAGGGCCTCAAGAAGTATTCTTTCAAAGATATGCTGAAAGCTTAGATAATGATATTTACAATATTGGAGAATTTATGCCTGGCGATATTGTAACATTTGATGATTCAGCACATATTGCCATGATTTCAGACAAATATAATGAAAGAGGAGTTCCTTATCTAATCCAAAATAGAGATGAAACTCAAGAAGAAAAAGAAGAAGATCGTTTGGAAGTAACAGAAATGGAAGTGACAGGACATTATAGATTTACTTATAATGAAAAGATAGAAAATTTAATTAATAACATGAATTAAGAAGTAGCATAATATGACAATCATAAATATATTAAAAAAATAAATAGTACATAGTTAGTTAATAATAAATAAAAGAGGTGTAGTATGACAAAAAAAGAAGTATTTAAAAAAGAAATAAATTATTTGAAAAATATAACATATAGAAAAAATGTCCAAACTTTAATAGAATTAGTACCAGATTATTTTTTTATAATTCCTGCCGCATCAACAGGAAAATATCACCCCCAATTTGCTCAAGGAGAGGCTGGACTAGTAAGACATACCAAAGCAGCTTTAAAAATTGCTAAAGACATTCTTTCGTTAGAATATATGAATAATATTTTTACCAATGATGAAAAAGATTTACTTTTAATCGCAATTATGTTTCATGATACCCATAAATTAGGAGTACCAAAGGAAAAATATACTAGATTTGATCATCCTTTACTAGCAGCATCATTCATCAAAGATAATCAAGATAAAACTACTTTTACTGATAAAGAAATAAATATTATAACCAAAACCATTTCATCTCATATGGGACAGTGGAATACTAATAGTTATAGCAATATAACTCTTCCTAAACCAAATGATAAATATGAATTCTTTGTACATATGTGTGATTTCTTATCAAGTAAGAAATATCTGGATGTAAAATTTGACAAATATAATAATATAATCGAATAATTTTAACCAAATAAAAAGACTAGAAAAACCAAAATTCTAGTCTTTTTAATATCTTATTAAATATTGAAAAACTTTTTTTTAAAGAGTATTATATATTTGTAACACAATTTACCAATTTTAAAAATTATAAAAATATGCTATAATATGAACTTGGAAAACCTCAAAAAGAAAGGAAGTAAACCATGGAAAAGATAATAATTAAAGGAGCTAGAGAAAACAATTTAAAAAACGTATCTCTAGAACTACCTAAAAATAAATTTATTGTTATGACCGGAGTATCTGGAAGTGGGAAATCATCTCTTGCTTTTGATACTATTTATAAAGAAGGAGAAAGAAGATACTTAGAAAGCTTATCGGCCTATGCGCGCCAATTCCTTGGAGGAGCCGAAAAACCAGATGTTGATTCAATTGAAGGCTTATCTCCTGCTATTTCTATCGATCAAAAAACTACTAATAAAAATCCTCGCTCTACTGTCGGAACTGTAACAGAAATCTATGATCATTTAAGACTTCTATTCTCTAAAATAGGAATTCCTTATTGTCCAGAACATAATCTTCCTATCAAAAGACAAAGTATTGAAGAAATAACTAATAAAGTACTAGAATTTGAAGACAAAACAAAAATCATAATTTCATCTCCCGTAATCGAAGGTAAAAGAGGAACTCATAAAGACCTACTTGAAGATTTAAGAAAAAGTGGATTTATCAGAGTAAAAATTGATAATAGAGAATATGATTTAAATGAAGACATTGATTTAGAAAAAAATAAAAAACACCACATTGAAGTAGTAATTGATAGACTAGTAATAAAAGATGGAATTAAATCAAGACTTTATGAATCTATAGAAACTGCTACTAAATTATCTAAAGGAAAAGTTTTCATTGAAATACCTTCTAAAGAAAAAATGGTCTTCTCCGAAAATTTCGCTTGTCCATATTGTAACTTTTCTTTAACTGAATTAGAACCACGTACTTTCAGTTTCAATGCTCCATATGGAGCTTGCCCAGACTGTAAAGGACTAGGAATAAAACTAGTCATGGATCCTGATCTAGTAATACCTGATAAAAATAAAACTATAAAAGAAGGAGGAATCATTCCTTTCGGAGATGATTCAGAAAACATTAACTTCTTAAAACTTCAAAACTTCTGTGATCACTATGGCATTGATCTAAATAAAAAAATAAAAGATTTTACTAAAAAAGAGTTAAATATGATTTTATATGGAACAAATGATCTAATTCATTTCCATTATCGTAGTAAAAATGGTCACTTATCAGATAATTATGGTATCTATGAAGGGATAATTACTAACTTAGAAAGAAGATATATGGAAACAAACAGTACCTGGATTAGAGAATGGCTAGAACAATACATGGTTGAATTAATGTGTCCAACCTGTAAGGGAGCTAGATTAAAAGAAGAAATATTATCGGTAAAAATAAATAACAAAAACATTTATCAAGTAACTAAGTTAAGTATTAAAAAATTATATGATTTTATTTCCAATTTAAAACTAAGTCAAGAACAAGAACAAATATCAGAATTAATCGTAACTGAAATAAAAGATCGCCTTAGTTTTTTAATAAATGTTGGTCTAGACTATTTAACATTAAGTCGTAATACTGGAACCCTATCCGGAGGAGAAGCTCAAAGGATTAGACTAGCTACTCAAGTTGGAACTAGGCTTACCGGAGTGCTATATGTTTTAGATGAACCAAGTATTGGACTTCATCAACGAGACAATGATAAATTAATAGATACTATGCTAAGTATGCGTGATTTAGGAAATACTCTTATTGTGGTAGAACATGATATTGATACTATGAAAAAATGTGACTACTTAGTAGATGTTGGCCCTCTAGCAGGAGATCAAGGAGGACAAATAGTGTCAACTGGAACTCCAGAAGAAGTAGCAAAAGACGATAATAGTATCACTGGAAGATATTTAAGTGGTAAAGAATGTATTGAAATACCGAAAAAAAGAAGAAAAGGAACAGGTAAATTTCTAGAACTCAAAGGAGCCAAAGAAAACAATTTAAAAAATATTAATGTCAAATTTCCTCTAGGAACATTTACTTGTGTAACTGGAGTATCAGGAAGTGGTAAAAGTACCCTTATTAACCAAATATTAACTAGAATTTTATATAATCATGTTTATAACTCCAAAGAAAAACCAGGAGCCTATAAACAAATTAAAGGACTAGAAAATATTGACAAAATTGTGCATATCTCTCAAAACCCAATCGGTAGAACCCCACGTTCAAATCCTGCAACTTACACCGGTGTATTTGATGACATAAGAGAATTATTCGCTTCGACAAAAGAAGCCAAGATGCTAGGGTATGATAAAAGTAGATTCTCCTTCAACGTCAAAGGAGGAAGATGTGAAGCCTGCCGTGGTGATGGAGTTAAAAAAATCGAAATGCATTTCTTACCAGATGTCTATGTTCCTTGTGAAGTTTGTCATGGGGCTAGATATAACACCGAAAGTCTAAAAATAAAATTTAAAAATAAAAATATTCATGATGTCTTAAATATGCGAGTTACTGAAGCTTTAGAATTTTTTGAAAACGTACCAAAAATAAAAAGAAAATTAAAAGTTCTAGAAGATGTTGGTCTAGGATACATTAAACTAGGACAACCTGCTCCAACCTTATCTGGAGGAGAAGCTTCCCGAGTAAAACTTGCTAAAGAATTACAAAAAAAACCAACCGGAAAAACTTTATTTGTCATGGATGAACCAACTACAGGTTTACACAATCATGATATTAAAAAGCTACTTGCAATTATTAACAAAATAGTAGATAATAAAGATAGTGTAATCGTAATAGAACATAATCTAGATATGATTAAAACTGCTGATTATATTATCGATTTAGGACCAGAAGGTGGCGAAAAAGGTGGCGAAGTAGTAGGGGTAGGAACACCAGAACAAATCGCTAAAATACCTACTTCCTACACTGGAAAATATTTAAAAGAATTACTATAAAGGAGTGAGTATATGAATCCAATAGCTATAAACTTAGGACCAATTTCTATTTACTGGTATTCAATTATTATGTTTTTAGCTATTTTAACTGGAGCATATATCTTCTTAAAAACCGCTAAGAAAAAAGGTTATGATGAAGAATTCCTAACCAATTTAATATTTTATGGAGCCATATTTGGTATAATTGGTGCTAGAATTTATTATGTTATTTTTAACCTTGATTATTATCTAGCAAATCCTCTTCAGATTTTTGCAATTTATAATGGTGGCTTAGCCATTCATGGAGCTATTATTGGCGGAGCTATTTGGTTTATTTATTATAGTAAAAAACATCACAAAAACTTTTTAAAAATCTTTGACTTAGCAGTACCTTCTCTTATTTTAGCCCAAGCTATAGGAAGATGGGGTAATTTCTTTAATGGTGAAGCCCATGGTCCTGAAATAGCAAGAGAAGCCTTGGAAAATATGCATCTTCCTAATTTTATAATCGAAGGTATGCATATTGATGGTAAATATTATCATCCTACTTTTCTTTATGAATCGATTTGGAACTTCTTAGGATTTATTTTACTAATAATTTTAAGAAAAAAACTAAAATTAAAAACCGGAGTTTTAACTGGAATATATTTTATGTGGTACTCATTATGTCGCTTCTTTATAGAATCATTAAGAACCGACTCCCTTATGTTAGGACCACTTAAAGTAGCTCAAATTATATCTATTTTATTATTCTTATTAGGATTATTCCTAGTATTAAGAACCAAAAAAGATACCCGAATTAATCGTTTAAAAGAAAGGACAAAGTAAAATGGAAAATATTTATGATGTTGTAGTAATCGGAGCAGGCCCTGCCGGTATTGCTGCTGCTATTTATTTAAAAAGAGCCGAGTTAAACTGTGCAATTATTGAAAAAGAAATGCCTGGAGGACAATTAAATAAATCTTCAGTAGTGGAAAACTATCCAGGATTTACCACTATCTCGGGACCAGATTTAGCTAGTAAATTTTACGAACAATTAACTTCTTTAAATATAAAACAATTCTTTAAAGAAGTAACAAAAATAACCCCAGGAAAAATAAAAACAATCCATTTAGCGGATAATGAAGAAATAAAAACCAAAAATATTATTCTAGCTATAGGAAGAAGTCCCAAAAAACTAAATCAAAAAAATTTTCGTAATCTTGAAGGAAAAGGCATTAGTTTTTGTTCTTTATGTGATGGCAATCTTTACAAAAATGAAGATGTTTCTATCGTCGGCGCAGGAAATAGTGCCCTAGAAGAATCACTATATCTTGCTGATATTTGTAAATCAGTTACTATAATTAACCGCAGGTCTCATCTAAAAGGTGATAAAATCTTAAGAGAAAGAATAGAACAAAAAGACAATATCAAAGTCATAAATAATTCAACAGTAGAAGAATTCATAGAAAAAGATGATATTCTAGAATCAATAAATATAAAAGAAAATAATGAAATTAAGAATCTCAAAACTAAAGCTTGTTTCATCTTTATTGGTTATGAACCTGCTACAAATTTTTTAAAAAACCTTGATATTTTAGACGAAAAAGGTTATATTAAAGTAGATAACCAAAGAAAAACATCTATTAAAGGTATCTATGCTGCCGGAGATGTAGTAAAAAAAGAAGCCTTTCAAATTGTAACAGCAACTTCAGATGGCGCTCTAGCAGCAATCTCATGCATCAAAGACATGAAAGAGGTGTAATATGAAATTAAATAATAGAGGTTGGGGTCTAATGGCCTTCTTAATCTTTGCCTTCATAATTTTAATGGTTATATTTATTGTCGTCGGACAAATAGATAAAATAGCAGAAGTCTATTATTAAAAACAATGACAAAGAGGAGTAAACTATTGATATTTAAAGAGAGTCTATGTTTGGTGTAAATAGATAATAAAAATAGTTGAAGGTAGCTTTCGAGTTGATTATTTGAACTAAAGTAGAATAATCCGCAAATCATGCGTTATATATAAATAAGGTAATTAATATTACAAAATAAGGTGGTACCACGATTACATCGTCCTTTGGAAGATGTAATTTTTTTATATAAAAAAGGAGGACAAAATGAATCAAACTTTTGAAGAATATGTTAAACATTACAATAAAAAGGACCCAGATATAAAATATAAATACAATCATTCCTACAGGGTAATGGAAAAAACTAAGTTGTTGACCAAAGATTTAAAAAAAGAAGATCAGATGCTAGCAGAAGTAATTGGACTTTATCACGATATAGGAAGATTTGAACAAGACAAATTATACAATACTTTTGATGATAGTAAAGTATTTGATCATGCTGATTATGGCGTCAAAATCTTATTTGAAGATAATTTAATCAAACAAATACCAGTTTCAGAAAAATATTATAAAATAATTAATAAAGCTATCAAAAATCATAATAAATATGAAATAGAAAAAGGATTAACAGGCAAAGAACTATTACACGCCAAGCTAATAAGAGATGCTGATAAATTAGATATCTTATATTCAGCTTCAGAAAAATTAATGACTAAAAAAGCTATAGATTTAGAAGGAAAAACATTTTCAGTAAGAGATAGTATCAATAAAGAATTTTATAATAAAAAACAAATAAAAACATCCGCGATTCTTGGTTCAAAAACTAATAGTGAAAAAATAATATCTTTTATTGCGTTAGTCTTTGACCTTAACTTTAAAGAGTCTGCTAAGTTTTTATTAGATAACAATATTTTAGAAAATTTATACAATAATATAACAAATAAAGAAGCCTATAAAAAGTATTTCACTTTTGCTATTAACTATTTAAAGGAGATGATAAAATGTTAGATAAAAAATATAATCACAAAGAAGTAGAACAAAATAAATATCAAACTTGGTTAGAAAATAAGTATTTTGAAAGTGGAGATAAAAGCAAAGATCCTTATTGCATAGTAATTCCTCCTCCCAACGTAACTGGGCGTCTTCACCTTGGTCATGCTTGGGATACAGCAATCCAAGATATCATAATAAGATATAAAAGAATGGACGGTTATGATGCATTATGGCTTCCTGGAATGGATCATGCTGCCATTGCAACAGAAGCAAAAGTTGTAAATAAATTAAAAGAAGAAGGAATAAATAAATATGAATTAGGAAGAGAAGGATTCTTAAAAAAAGCTTGGGAATGGAAAGAAGAATATGCTAAAAACATCAGAGAACAATGGGCAAAATTAGGATTAAGTTTAGATTACAAAAAAGAAAGATTCACTTTAGATGAAGGCCTTTCAAACGCTGTAGAAGAAGTATTTATAAAACTTTATAATGAAGGATTAATTTATCGCGGTGAAAAAATTATTAATTGGGACCCTGAAGCAAAAACAGCACTTTCTAACGAAGAAGTTATTTATAAAGAAGTAAAAGGAGCTTTTTATCATATAAAATATTATTTAGAAGATCAAAGCACTTACTTAGAAATAGCAACAACTCGCCCTGAAACTTTACTTGGAGATACCGCTGTAGCAGTAAACCCAAATGATGAAAGATATCAAAAATACATTGGAAAAAATGTTGTTTTACCACTTTTAAATAAAAAAATTCCTGTAATAGCAGATCCTCATGCTGATCCTGAATTTGGAACGGGAGTAGTTAAAATAACTCCTGCTCATGACCCTAATGACTTTGAAGTTGGAGAACGGCATAATTTAGAAAGAATAAATATTCTAAATCCAGATGGTACTCTAAATGATAAAGCTGGTAAGTATCAAGGATTAGATAGATTTAAAGCTAGAGAAGAAATAATTAAAGAGTTAAAAAACCAAAATTTATTAATAAAAACAGATGAAATAGTTCATAATGTTGGACATTCTGAAAGAACTGGAGTTATGGTAGAACCATATCTTTCTAAACAATGGTTTGTAAAAATGAGACCTCTAGCAGACCGAGTTTTAGAAAATCAAAAAAATAAAGAAACTAAAGTAAATTTTGTCCCAACAAGATATGAAAAGACTATGAATCATTGGATGGAAATAACTTATGATTGGTGTATCTCTAGACAACTTTGGTGGGGACATAGAATCCCAGCCTGGTATAAAGGTGATGAAATATATGTTGGTAGAGAAAAACCAGAAGGAGAAGGTTGGACTCAAGATGAAGATGTATTAGATACTTGGTTTTCTTCAGCATTATGGCCTTTTTCTACTCTAGGATGGCCAGAAAACACAGAAGATTTAAAAAGATATTATCCTAACAATGTTTTAGTAACAGGATATGATATAATTCCATTTTGGGTAAATAGAATGACATTTCAAGCTTTACATTTTACTAATACTCGTCCTTTTAAAGACTGTTTAATCCATGGTCTTATAAGAGATAAGCAAGGCCGAAAAATGTCTAAATCTTTAGGAAACGGTGTAGATCCAATGGATGTAATAGAAACCTATGGAGCAGATTCTCTAAGATACTTTTTAACAACTAACACAGCCCCTGGAATGGATTTAAGATATGATGAAGAAAAAGTAAAAGCAGCTTGGAACTTCATAAACAAATTGTGGAATGCTTCGAGATTCGTTTTAATGAATCTTGAAAATATAACTCCAACTAAAGAAGATTTAAAAATCGAAGACAAATGGATTTTAACTAAATTAAATAAAACCATAAAAAATGTAAGAAATAATATGGAAAAGTATGAATTCAACAACGTAGGAAATGAACTATATAAATTTATCTGGGAAGATTTCTGTGATAATTATATCGAAATCTCTAAAGCGAATTTAAAAAATGAAACTACAAAAACAGTACTACTTGAAGTTTTAACCAAAATATTAAAAATGCTTCATCCATTTATGCCTTATGTAACTGAAGAAATATATCAAAAATTACCAATAAAAGATGCCCAAAGTATAATGATTAGTTCTTATCCACAATATGAAGAAAATAATATTTATCTAGAAGAAGAACAAAAATTAGATAAAGCACTTGAGGATATAACTAACATTAGAAATTTAAAAGTAACAAATAATATTACCAAAGAAGCAAGTATAAGACTAAAGGCAGATAAAGAAGTAGAAACAATCTACAAAAATATGTTAAAAATAACTGAAGAAAGTCTGGAAAAAGACCAAGACGGAGAAAAATATTCTTACGAATCAAAGTTAATAACAATAAGTTTTTATCAAAAAGGAGAAGAAATTAACAAAGAATTGTTAATAACTGAAATTGATAAATTAAAAACATCAATAGAAAAAAGAAAAAAATTACTATCAAATGAGAATTATTTAACTAAAGCTCCAACTAAAGTAGTTGAATTAGATAAACAAAGATTAAAAGAAGAACAAGAAAAATTAGATATTTTACAAAAACAATTAAAATCATAGGCCAAACTATGATTTTTTTTGATAAAAAAATAAAAAATATTGAATATATGTATATTTTAATGTATAATAAAAATATAAAAACTAAGAAAGTAGTGGTAAAAATGAAGAAATTAAAAGAAATTTTTGCTAAGGGGAGTTATGTCAATATTTGGTACAACATTTTGAGGGGGTTTTAGAAGAAAT
>ERZ824488.763-NODE-763-length-40207-cov-4.538329_pt1 | contig 40207 bp, 34 predicted proteins | sample MGYA00519936_ERZ824488 | MGnify/ENA primary metagenome ERZ824488 (study PRJEB31778, sample SAMEA3449153) | human gut metagenome | biome: human gut; feature: human-associated habitat; material: faeces | place: United Kingdom | collected 2010/2012 ... | reverse complement strand
AACATCTCCACGAACTCTGAGCCGGAGATGGAGAAGAACGGAACGTTCGATTCGCCTGCGACCGCCTTGGCGAGCATGGTCTTGCCGGTTCCCGGAGGGCCGACGAGCAATATGCCCTTGGGCATGGACGCGCCGATCTCCTGATACTTGCTGGGGTCGTGCAGATAGTTGACGACCTCCTGCAGGTTTTCCTTGGCCTCGTCCTCGCCCGCAACATCGGAGAAGTGGATGCCCTCGGTGGACTGGACGTAGACCTTGACGTTGCTGTTTCCGCCCAAGCCGAACATCATCGAGTTGCCGCCGCCGAGCTTGTCCGCCATCTTCTTGGACATATACTGCCCGAGAGCGATAAAGATCAGGATGGGGAGCACCCAGCCGAGAATGTCCACGAGCAGCGAGGTCTGCTCGATCTCCTCGCCCTTGAAGGAAACGCCCGCCTCCAAAAGCCGGGCGGAGAGGTCGTCGTCCGACACCATGGCGGTCTTGTAGATAACGGTCTCGTCCTTATCGGTAAAGAGAATGCGGTTGTCCTGCTCCTGAATTTCGACCTTGCCGACCTTGTCCTGCTCGACCATTTCGACAAAGGTGTTGTAGTCCACCTCCTTGATCTGGTGCTGCGCGAGCCACGGCATGGCAAGGAAATTGAAGAGAAATACCGCGAGCATGGCGACGGCGTAGTAGAAGATCAGAGGCTTTTTCGGGGTTTTGACTTCTTTCATAAGCGTCCCTCCAATATAGAATGGGACGGCTGCGCGGAGGGGCGAGCCCGCCTCGTCACAGCCGTGGAAAGGATACGGAAATCATAGTGGAAAAGCCTGCTTTTGTCAAGCGAGGAGGGAGAAGATTTACATATAATTCAATCTTTCGGCACGGAGAGGCGCTATCTTCTAAATAGTATCACGCTTATGTGTCTTTTTGTTGCAATTTCGGACGAATGTGATACAATGAAAATGAAAAATAATAAGCAGTCCAAACAAAAAGTTTGGGAAGGGAGACCCCGCTATGGCGACATTTACCGTGAACGGACAGACCGTGCAGGCGGAGAAAAATCAAAAGCTCATCCGCTTCCTGCGCGACGAGCTGCGCCTCACCTCCGTCAAGGACGGATGCAGCGAGGGCGCGTGCGGCACCTGCCATGTCCTCATCGACGGCAAGGCGACGAAGGCCTGCGTTCCCTCGACGGACAAGCTGGAGGGAAAGACCATCCTTACGGTCGAGGGCCTTTCCGACTGGGAGAAGGACGTATATACCTACGCCTTCGGCAAGGCCGGCGCGGTGCAGTGCGGCTTCTGCATCCCGGGCATGGTCATCTCCGCCAAGGCGCTGCTGGACGCGAATCCCGCGCCGACGCGCGAGGAGGCGGCGTTCGCCATCCGCAACAACATCTGCCGCTGCACGGGCTATGTGAAGATCATTGACGGCATTCTGCTCGCGGCAGAGATCTTCCGCAACGGCAAGCTGCCGGAGGAGAAAAAGACAGGCTATGGCGTCGGTGAGCGCGCTGTGCGCGTGGACGTGGCGGAAAAGGTGCAGGGCTACGGCAAGTATCCGGACGACCTGTATGTGGACGGTATGCTCTACGCCGGCGCCGTGCGCAGCAAATACCCCCGCGCGCGGGTGCTTGCCATCCATAAGGAAAAGGCGGAGGCCCTGCCCGGCGTGGTCGGCGTCTACACCGCGGAGGACATTCCGGGGGAGATCAAGGTCGGCCATCTGCAGCAGGACTGGGACGCGATGATCCCCGTCGGCAGGATCACCCACTACCTCGGCGACGCCATCTGCCTTGTGGCGGCGGAGACGAAGGAGGCTTTGGAGCAGGCAAAGGCGCTCGTCGAGATCGACTACGAGCCGCTCAAGCCGGTGTTCAGCCCGACCTATGCCTCCCAGCCCTTTGCGCCGCTCGTGCATGAGTCCGGCAACCTGCTGTGCGAAAAGCACGTCAGCCGCGGCAACGCCGATCAGGCCATCCGCGACGCGGACTATGTGCTGATGTATCATTACGAAACGCCGTACACGGAGCACGCCTTCCTCGAGCCGGAGTGCGCGGTCGCCTATCCCGACGAGGACGGGCTGACCATTCTCTCCACCGATCAGGGCGCTTACGACACGGCGCGGGAGGTCTCCCGTCTGCTGGGGCTTCCCAAGGAAAAGATCCATGTGACCAATATGCTCGTCGGCGGCGGCTTCGGCGGCAAGGAGGATATGACGGTGCAGCACCACGCGGCGCTCGTCGCCTATCTCACGGGCCGTCCGGTCAAGGTGAAGCTGAGCCGCAAGGAAAGTATGCTCGTCCACCCGAAGCGGCACCCGATGAAGGTGACCATCACCATGGGCTGCAATCGCGACGGCCTCATTCAGGGCGTCAAGGCCGAGGTGGTCGCCGACACCGGCGCGTATGCCTCGCTCGGCGGTCCCGTGCTCGAGCGTGCCTGCACGCACGCGGCAGGCCCCTATCACTACGAAAATTTTGAGATCACCGGCAAGGCGTACTATACGAACAATCCGCCCGCGGGCGCGTTCCGCGGCTTCGGCGTGACGCAGACCTGCTACGCCATGGAAATGACGCTCACAAAGATGGCACACGAGCTGGGCATCTCCCCGTGGGAGATCCGCTACCGCAACGCCATCCGCCCCGGGCAGACGCTGCCGAACGGGCAGATCGCGCCGCCGTCCACCGGCCTCGTGGAAACGCTCGAGGCGGTGAAGGACATCTGCGAGCAGAATAAGAACGTCGGCATCGCCTGCGCGATGAAGAACGCGGGCGTCGGCGTGGGCATTCCCGATACGGGCCGCTGCATCGTGGCGGTCAAAGACGGTAAGCTCCATATCCGCTCCGGCGCATCCTGCATCGGACAGGGACTTGGCACGGTGCTGACGCAGATCGTCTGCACCATGCTGCACTGTGAGCGCGAGGATGTCGTCTACGAGGCCGCCAACACGGTGAACGCGCCGGACTCCGGCACGACCTCCGGCTCACGCCAGACGCTTGTGACCGGCGAAGCCTGCCGGCGGGCCTGTCAGAAGCTGCTCGCGGCGGCGGGCGCCGATGTGAGGGTGTCCGATTATTCCGGAATCGCGCACCGGCAGGGCATGGAATCGCTGCCCGGCGGCAACAGCAGCGGCACGGTCGGTACCGAGCTGCCCGAGGGGGCGAGCGTGGACTGGAGAGCGCTCGAGGGACAGGAGTTCTACGGCGAATACCTCGCCAAGACCGACCCGCTCGGCGCGCAGAACGTTGCCAATCCCGTCAGCCACGTCGCCTACGGCTACGCCACCCATGTGTGTGTGCTCAACGACGACGGAACGATCCGCGAGATCGACGCGGCGCACTTCGTCGGCAAGGCGATCAATCCGCTCTCCTGCGAGGGGCAGATCGAGGGCGGCGTCACCATGGCGCTCGGCTTCACGCTGACGGAGCACTATCCGCTCTACGACTGCATCCCCAGCGCAAGGTTCGGCACGCTGGGCCTGTTCCGCGCCGATCAGGTGCCGCCCATCCACAGCATTCTGGTGGAGAAGGAGGGGCAGGACATGGCCTTCGGCGCCATCGGCATCGGCGAGATCACGACCATTCCGACGGCTCCCGCCGTGGCGGGCGCGTACTTCGCGCTCGACGGCGAGATGCGCACCAGCCTTCCGCTGATGAAAACGCCGTATGAGCGGCCCAAGATGCCGCGCTATTGGTGGTAAGCCGTATGAAAAATGTTCTGATCATCTACACCGGCGGGACCATCGGCATGACGCGCACGGAGAACGGCTACGCCCCGCAGAGCGGGCAGTTCCGCCGCGCGATGGAGGCCATTCCCGACCTGTACGCCGAGCAGATGCCCCGTTGGGATATGCTCGAAATGGACCCGCTGCTCGACTCCTCCAACATGACGGTGCATGAGTGGAACAAGATCGCGCAGCTCGTTGCCGACCATTACGACGCCTACGACGGCTTTGTGGTGCTGCACGGCACCGACACCATGGCCTATACGGCCGCGGCGTTTTCTTATTTGATCCAAGACAGCGAGAAGCCCATCGTGCTTACAGGCTCTCAGCAGCCCATGGCGAGCCCCTTCACGGACGCTAAGCTCAACCTCTACCAGTCCGTGCTGTACGCCGCCGACGACGCCAGCCGCGACGTCAACGTCGTCTTCTCCGGCAAGGTCATTGCCGGTACGCGCGCCCACAAGCAGCGCACCATGAGCTTCAATGCCTTCTCCAGCATGAACTACCCGTCGCTGGCCTACATTCGCAACGATCGCATCGTGCGCGCCGGCGAGGCCGCGGGTGTGGTGACGCCGCAGCGCACCGGCGCCGCGCCCCGCGTCTACGACGAAGTTGACGAGCGCGTCATTGTGCTCAAGCTCACGCCCGAGCTGCAGCCCAGCATCTTTGACCTGCTCAAGCGCGACTACGACGCCATCATTCTTGAGACGTTTGGCATCGGCGGCATCCCTTCCTATGGCGATGGCTCCTACGAGGACGCCATCCTTGACTGGGTGGGTTCCGGCCGCACGCTCGTCGTGACCACGCAGGTGCCCGAGGAGGGCCTTGACCTGGGCGTCTACGAGGTCGGCCGTGCCTATGCGGACAACCCCGGCATCCTCAAGGGAGACGACATGACCACCGAGGCGCTGGTTGCCAAGACCATGTGGGTTCTCGGCCAGACGCGCGACCCCCACAAGATCCGCGAGCTCTTCTACCGCGAGGTCAACCACGACCGCACGACGTTCTAGGGGCGTGGCATACAGAGAAATGGGGCCGGGACGGTGCGACACCGCTCCGGCCCTTGTTACTTGAGGAGCTTCTCGAGGGCACGTCCCACTCGCGCGAGCACCATCACTATCACGTAGTAGACGACGGCCACCACGAGGAACGGCTCGAAGGCGCGGTAGGTGAGTGCCTGGACGCTCTGGGCGGCGCGCATCATGTCCATGAGGCCGATCGTGGCTACCAGAGACGAGCTCTTGAGCACCGTGATCACCTCGTTTACCAGAGCGGGCGCAACCGAGCGCATGGCCTGCGGAATAATGACCAGGCGCATCGTCTTGACGTAGTCAAGCCCGATGGACTCCGCCGCGTCGCGCTGGCCGCGGTCCACGCCCTCTATGCCGCCGCGCACGGTCTCAGACACCGTGGCCGAGCCGTTGAGCCCCAGCGTGAGGATGCCGGCCGCAAACATAGAAATCTTGTAGCCCGTGAGCTGCGGCGTCGCAAAATACGCCATGAAGAGCAGCACGATGAGCGGCACCCCGCGGAAGACCGACGTATAGAAGTCGAGCAGGGCGCGCAGGGGCCGGCAGGGCAGCACCTTGAGCACCGCAATCGCAAAGCCCAGGGCAAACGCAATGACAAGCGCGGCCGCCGTGACCTCGCAGGTCACGGCAAGCCCGTTCGCAAACATGGGGATGTAGGGTTCCAGCAGCTCAAACTTCATGCGAGAAGCGCCCTCCGGCGGCGTGCGCCGCTAGGAGCCGGCAACGGTCGAGGCCCCGGCGGCGGAGGTGTCGTCGCCCCACTCGAAGTCCTCGCCCACGTACTGGCCGATGAACTTGTCGATGGTGCCGTCGTCGAGCATCTGGCCGATGCACTCGTCAAGAGCCGCTACAAACGCCGCGCCCTTCTTGGCCATGAGGCGGTAGACGCCCACGTGGTCCTTCGTCTCCTCGCGGTCAAGAAGGCCGAGCACCAGGCCCTCGTTGGCGTCGCGCATGGACTGGCCCTCGGCGCCGTCGCACAGGTAGGCGTCAATGCGGCCGGAAAGGACCTCCTGCAGGCACTGGTCGCCGCCGTCGTAGGTGTGGATGTCGGCGTCGGGTAGGACCTTGGAAATGAACTTGTTCTGCACGGTGCCGGTGGTGCAGGCAATGGACTTGCCCGCCAGGCCCTCGACCCTCGTGATGGCGTCTCCGCCCAGCGTGAGCGCGCCCACAAGCGGCTGGTAGTAGCCACGCGTGAAGTCGAAGGTCTCCTCGCGCTCGGCGTTGGCGCTCATGGCCATGGTAAAGGAGGCGTCACTTCCCTGGACGGAGGCAAGGGTCGCGGCAAACTCCTGCGGCTCGAAGTCATAGGAGAAGCCCAGGCGGGAGGCCATCTCGTCGGCAATGGCAATGTCCAGGCCCACGACCCTCTGGGTGCCGTCTCCCTGGACCTCCAGGTAGCGGTAGGGGGCAAAGGCGTCATCGCCCACGAAGGTGAGCTTGGCCCCCTTGATGTCAAAGCCGGCGGTGCCGGTGCTGCCTGCGGCCGGTGCCTGGGAGGGCGCGTCGTTCGCGGAGCCGCAGCCGGCAAGGGTAAGAAGCGTGCCGGAGCCCACGAGCTCGAGGAACGTCCTGCGGTTGATGGATTGGGTCATGTGACTGGCTTTCTTCCGGGTTTGTTGCCTGGTCATTGTAGACCCTATCGGCACTTCGCCTTCCCCGGGTAAGCAAAGCCCAGGCTACCCCAGCAGGAAGCGGCGGATGGCCTCGGCGCAGCCGTCGTGATCGTTGTCGGCGACGGTGACGTCGGCGGCCTGGCGGGCGTTCTCGTTGGCGTTGCCCATGGCCACGGCCAGGCCCGCTGCGCGCAGCATGGGCAGATCGTTGTCCGCGTCGCCCACGGCGATGGTCTCTTCGGCGGGAATTCCCAGCTGCGCCGCGAGCGCAAGAAGGCCGGTGCCCTTGGTCACGCTCGCGTGGGTGATCTCGATGCTGTGCTTCTCGCAGCAGACGATGTTGACGTCCTCGCCGGCAAGGGAGGCAATTGCCGCGTCGCGGTCCTCGGCGCAGGTGAAGTGGAGGTTGAGCTTCTGGATGCGGTGCGCCGGGTCGAGCGTGAAGGCCTCGGCGGCGTCGACGCTGTCCAGCACCGTGCCCTGCCCGCGGTAGAGGGACTTGTAGACGCCCAGGCTGTAGCGTTCGCAGTGCTCCATCTCCGGGCCGGGGACGATGAACTCCCCGTCGCAGGTGGTCTCGATGAGCCTGTCCATGCCGTGGCTGGCCGCCATGACCTTCTGGAGGGCCGTTGCGGGGAGCTCGGTGGTCTCCAGGGTCTTGGCCTCAAAGAGGTCCACGATGGCCGCTCCCGCGCTGCAGATGGCGTAACGCACGTGGGGAATGACGTCGCGGTACATGAGCACCATCTTGGGGCAGCGCCCCGAGGCAATGGCCACGTCCTTGCCGGCCGCGAGCGCCTCGTCTATGGCCGCGACGGAGGAGGGCAGCACGTCCTTCTTGGAGTCGAGCAGCGTTCCGTCCATGTCAAAGGCAATGAGCTGGTAGGCCATGCGTTTCTTCCCGGTGCTTCCTGGTTGTGTGATTTCCGGCTTAAAAGGATATGCCAGAAGCGGCGTGGTGCAAGACGAGAATGCCCGGATGTGGCATCCGGGCACAATGGCGGCAATGATTGTCGGTTTTGAGAGAGCCGGGCGTTGCCTACGCGGTGGCCATGCGGTTGCCGGCGGCGCGCAGGCGGAGCTTCTCGCCAAGCTCTGAGTAGATGGCGCCGCCGAGGATGAGGGCCGCGCCCAGCACGTTTGCCGGGGTCATGGCCTCGCCCAGCAGCAGGGCGGAGAGCACCACCGCAGAGAGCGGCTCGAGGTAGCCGCAGACGGCCACGCGCGTCACGGGCAGCTCTCCCATGGACGAGAAGTACATGTAGCAGCCAAGGCCCGTGTTGACCAGGCCGATGCAGAGGGCCGCGGGCACGTTGAGGTGGGCGAGCATTGTGGCGCTCGGTAGCTCGATGGAGCCTGTGGCTGCAGAGAAGCCCAGGTAGACGGCAACGGCGGCAAGGCTTCCGCAGAGCTGGATGGCGGAGCACTCCACGCCGCCGATCTGGGTGACCTTCTTGCTGAAGATGACCATGACGGCGTACATGACCGCGCTCATGGCGCCCAGGAAGAGGCCCCAGGGGCTCACGCCCTCGCCCAGGCCCTGGCCCACCACGAGGAAGGCACCTACGGTCACGGCCGCAAAGCCCAGGACCTTCTGTGTGGTGAGGCGCGTCTTGAAGAGCATGGGGGAGAGCGCCATCACAATGACGGGGCCGCAGTAGAAGAGCAGCGACGCCACGCCCACGCCCACGTAGCGGTAGGCCTCAAAGAGGAAGAGCCATGCCACGCCGAGAGCTGCGCCAGAGACGGCCAGGTAGAGGGCCTGCCTGGGGTGCTTGGGCGCCTGCAGGTTGGTGCGGGCGGAGCGAGAGAGCGCGACCAGGGCCACCAGCAGGGTGGCGCCCAGGCTCACGCGGGCAAGTACGATGAAGAGGCTCGGCAGGTCGATCATGGAGGCAACGATGCCGTTGGACCCAAAGAGGATGAGGGAGGCCAGGTACTTCTGGGTTGCCTTTGACATGCTCTGAATGCCGCTTTCTCACAGGTAGTGCCATACGTTGCCGCTCAACTATGCCATGCCGCCTTCTGCGAGAAAAGCGAATGTTTGGCATACTAGGCATGAGAAAAACGCATGGCAGAAACCGGAGGATCCAGACGATGGAGACGGGCATCCAGAAGCTGCGCGCGCTCGTTGAGACGGTGCGCTGCGGGAGCATCTCGGGGGCGGCGCGCGAGCTTGACTACAGCCAGTCCGGCGTCAGCCGCATGATCGCTGACCTGGAGCGCGAGTGGGGCGTCACGCTGCTCGAGCGCGGGCGCCGCGGCGTGCGGCTCACGGCGGACGCCAAGCTCATCATGCCCTTCGTCGAGGCGCTCTGCGAGGACGAGCGGCGCCTGGCCGAGCGCGTTCGCGAGGTCGTGGGCATGGAGGCGGGGTCGCTTGTCATCGGGACCTTCTCGAGCGTGGCCACCCACGTGCTGCCGGACGCCATCGGGCGCTTCCAGGCCAGGCACCCCGGCATTGAGTACGAGCTCAGGATGGGTGACTACTCCGAGATCGAGTCCTGGGTGGCCGAGGGCCTGGTGGACTTTGGCTTTCTGCCGTACCCGCCGCAGGAGCCGCGGGAGGGCCTCGCGCGCGAGGTGGTGCTGGAGGACGAGCTCATGGCCGTGGTGCCGCGGGGCCACAGGCTCGCCGCGCGCGGGAGCATCGCTCTGGCCGACCTCTGCGAGGAGCCCTTCATCCTGCTCGAGCGGGGCAGCGACAACGAGATAAGCCCCCTCTTCGAGCGCGCGGGTCTTTCCCCGCAGGCGCGCTTCTCCACGTGGGACGACTACGCCATCATGAGCATGGTCGAGAGCGGCTTGGGCCTCTCCATCCTGCCGGGGCTCATCCTCACGCGCTGCCCCTACGCCATCGAGAAGCGCCCGCTCGAGCCCGCCGTGCACCGCGAGCTTGCGGCCGTCTACCGCCCCGGCCTCCTGAGCTCGGCCGCCCGCGCGTTTCTCGACTGCCTATGAAAAAAAGGCAGTCCCTTCTTCTCATTAGGGACTGCCCCTGCGGGTCGACTTGCCGTCGCGTGCGTCTACGCGTGGAAGAGCGTGCTGCGCTCGAACTTGGGCTCGCAGCAGACGTTGATTCCCAGGCGACGCAGGACCTGCTCGTCGTCGGCGGAGATGATGACGGAGAAGAACGCGTCGCAGCCGCGCAGCTTCTCGAGGCCGGCAAGCACCTGCGCTGCGACCTCGCTGGTGGCGGAGGTGATGGAGAGTGCCATGAGGGTCTCGTCCGGGTGCAGGCGCGGGTTCTTGCTGCCCAGGAAGTGCGTCTTCAGGCGGCTGATGGGCTCGATGGCGGAGTCGCTGATGACCTCGAGCTCCATGTCCACGCCGGAGACGTGCTTGAGGGCGTTCATGAGCAGCGAGCTCGCGGCACCCAGGCGCGTGCTGGTCTTGCCGGTGACCACGGAGCCGTCGGGCATGACCATGGCGCCCGCAGGGGCGCCGGTGACCTGCTCGCGCGTGAGCGCGGCGCTCCTTGCCGGCGAGAAGTTCTTGTCCACGCCGGCCTTCTTCATGATGATCTCCAGGCGCTGGACCTGCTCGGAGCCCATGCCGGTGCGCTTGACGGCCACGCAGGCCTGGAAGTAGCGGCGCACGATCTCCATCTTGGAGGCCTCGCGGCAGGCATCGTCGTCGGTGATGGCGAAGCCCACCATGTTGACGCCCATGTCGGTGGGGCTCTGGTAGGGGCTCTGGCCCAAGATTTTCTCCATGAGGGCGCGCACCACGGGGAAGGCCTCCACGTCGCGGTTGTAGTTGACGGTGGTCTTGCCGTAGGCGTCCAGGTGGAAGGGGTCGATGATGTTGGCGTCGTCGAGGTCTGCCGTCGCCGCCTCGTAGGCGATGTTCACGGGGTGGGCGAGTGGCAGGTTCCAGACGGGGAAGGTCTCGAACTTGGCGTAGCCGGCCTCCACGCCGCGCTTGTGCTCGTGGTAGATCTGCGAGAGGCAGGTGGCGAGCTTGCCGGAGCCGGGGCCGGGGGCCGTAACCACCACGAGCGGACGGGTGGTCTCCACGTACTCGTTCTTGCCGTAGCCCTCGTCGGAGACGATGAGGTCCACGTCGTGGGGGTAGCCCTCGATGGGGTAGTGCAGGCGGCACTGGATGCCCAGGCCCGCCAGGCGGTGGCGGAAGGCGTCGGCCGCGGGCTGGCCGGCGTACTGGGTGATGACCACGGCCGCCACGGCCATGCCGTTGCCGCGGAAGAGGTCCACCAGGCGCAGGACGTCCTCGTCGTAGGTGATGCCGAGGTCTCCGCGGGACTTGTTCTTCTCGATGTGGTTGGCGTTGATGGCGATGATAACCTCGACGTCGTCCGCGATGCTCTTGAGCATGCGGAACTTGGAGTCGGGCTCAAAGCCGGGAAGGACGCGGGAGGCGTGGTAGTCGTCAAAGAGCTTGCCGCCAAACTCCAGGTAGAGCTTGCCGCCAAACTGTCCGACGCGCTCGCGAATATGCTCCGCCTGCAGCTCGATGTACTTGTCGTTGTCAAAGCCTGTGCGCATGGTTGCCCCCTGGTCGTGCCGAGCGTCTGGAAAGCATCAGTCTAACAGGCGTCGCTCGCGCGTGGCGGCGGCCCTGAACGTTTTGGGTTCGACGGTGCTGCGTTTTTGAGGGGCGAGAAAACAGCCCAAGCGTCTGACCTGCGGTTATGTGATGCTGTCCACTTGGCGACGCCTGACTGGCGAACCCAAATCGTCTGTCGGCCCTACGCCAGGGCCACCAGGACGAGGTCGAGAATGACGCCAAGAAGGAAGAGGGCCGCGCTTCCGGTCAGCAGCGCCCAGGGCCAGCTGATTCCCCGCGCGCGCTCAAAGGCAGAGAGGGTCTCGTCCTTCTTGAAGCCAATGCGCTGGTCACGCGGGGCGTCGCCGGCAAAGAAGAGGCCGGCTCCGCTCACCACCACGCAGACGCCGCCAATGACGTAGAGGACGCGGCGGGCCCAGTCCAGGCCCAGGCGAGCGTCAAAGCCGCCGGTCAGAAAGGCAAAGAGGAAGGTGAGGATGGCTAGGCCCAGCGCTGCCGCGCCGCCGTAGAGGACGGCCTTCCCGAGGGCTCCCGCCGCGCGCCTTGTCTTCTCTTGCATGGGTCCTCCCCGCCGCTGGCCTTGCGCGGGCGTGGGCCTGCGCAGATTAAAACAATCTACCCGTTTGGCGCCCGCTAAGTCGCCGGGGCGTACCATACGCATGCCAAACCAGGCGAAGGGAGTGCCATGTCAGGTGAGATCAGGCGAGCGGGTGCCCAGGACGTTGCCGGCGTTCACGAGCTGCTGAGCCAGGTGCTGGAGGTGCATGCGGCGGGTCGTCCGGACCTCTTTCGCACGGGCACGCGCAAGTACACCGACGATGAGCTGCTGGGCATCTTTTCCAACGACGAGACCCCGGTCTTTGTGGCCGTCGAGGGCTCCGAGGTCCTGGGACACGCGTTCTGCGTCCTTGAGGACCACACGGCAGAGAACAACTGGCAGGACGTCAAGACCCTCTACATCGACGACATCTGTGTCAGCGAGAAGAGCCGTGGCCGGCACGTGGGTACGGACCTCTACCAGCACGTCATTGACTACGCGCGCGGCCTTGGCTGCCACGACGTGACGCTTAACGTCTGGAGCTGCAACCCTGGCGCCAAGGCCTTCTACGAGGCCATGGGCATGACGCCGTACAAGGTTGGCATGGAGCAGGTGCTCTAGGGCCTGCGGGACTGGCGCCGGCGTGGGCTTCCGGCCGGCGCACAACAGGGAGGGCCCGGGCTGGCGTGGGGAGAGGGTCCACGTCAGCCCGGGCCTTGCTTGTTTGGTCGCGCGCCTGTCAGGTGGGGGTTACAGAGCGCAGGACCAGCGGATGTTCTCGTCGACGTCGGTAGGCTTTCCGGGGAGCTCAACCAGGCGAAGCATGGGGCAGCGGTTCTCGCGCACCACATGGGCGGGGTTGCCGGCCACGGTGGTGCCTGCCGGCACGTCGTGGACCACCACGGAGCCGGCGGCCACCTTGACGTTGTCTCCCACGTAGATGTCTCCCAGCACGATGGTCCCGGCGCCCACCATGACGTTGTTGCCCAGGGTGGGGTGGCGCTTGCCGCCGTGCTTGCCGGTCATGCCAAGGGTGACGCCCTGGTAGATGAGGCAGTCGTCGCCGATGATGGAGGTCTCGCCAATGACGACGCCCATGCCGTGGTCAATCATGAACCTACGGCCGATCTGGGCCGCCGGGTGAATCTCCACCCCATAGCGCTTGCGCGTGTGTCGGGAGACGAGGGAGGCCAGCGTGTGAGCACCGTGCTCCCAGAGCCAGTGGGCGCGGCGGTGGGCCCAGACGGCGTGCATGCCGGTGTGCCAGAAGATGACGTCCGCCGCCGAGTGCACGGAGGGGTCGCGCTCGATGACGCTGGCTATGTCCTCGCGGAGCGTGCTAAACATTAGAGGTCCATGGAGAGGTAGCGCTCGCCGGTGTCGGGCAGGATGGCCACGATGGTCTTGCCGGCAAACTCGGGACGCTCAGCCAGCTTGATGGCGGCGGTCACGGCGGCGCCGGCGGAGATGCCCACCAGTAGGCCGGCCTTTTCGGAGAGGGACTTCTTGGTTGCGATGGCGTCGGGGGAGGAGACGGGCAGAACCTCGTCGATGACCTCGGCGTCGTAGTTCTTGGGGACAAAGCCGGCGCCGATGCCCTGGATCTTGTGGCCACCCGGCTTGCCGCCGGACAGGACGGGGCTTTCGGCGGGCTCCACGGCTACGGCGTAGACCTCGGGCTTGTGCTCCTTCAGGAACTTGGCGGTGCCGGAGATAGTGCCGCCGGTGCCCACGCCAGCGACGATGGCGTCGACGGTGCCCTCGGTGTCGGTCCAGATCTCGGGGCCGGTGGTCTCGTAGTGGGCGCGCGGGTTGGCGGGGTTCACAAACTGGCCGGCAATGATGGAGCCTGGTGTGGCCTCGTGGATCTCGTCCGCCTTGGCGATGGCGCCCCTCATGCCGTCGGCGCCCGGCGTGAGGACGATCTGGGCGCCGTAGGCGGCCGCGAGCTTGCGGCGCTCGATGGACATGGTCTCGGGCATGGTGAGGATGAGCTTGTAGCCGCGCTCGGCAGCGACCATTGCCAGGCCGACGCCGGTGTTGCCACTGGTGGGCTCGATGATGGTGCCGCCTGGGGCAAGGCGGCTGTTCTTCTCGGCGTCCTCGACGATGGCCTTGGCGATGCGATCCTTGATGGACCCGCCGGGGTTGGTGGCCTCGTACTTGCCGAGGATGGTTGCGTTGCCATTGGTAAGGTCGGAGAGGTCCACGAGGGGCGTGGAACCAATGAGGGCCTCAATCTTGCGAGCAGTACGCATTCGGTGCCTCCTAGCTATGCAGCTTTTGCTGGTAACGAGGTGTGCCGCCCGCGGGCGGTCGTGCTCGTTGGTCGGTAGGATGGCACGTATAAACCCCTCGCGCAAGTAGGAATTAGAAAAAACCTAGCGCCGCAGTGGGAATTAACATTCCGGCAAGGCCAAAATGCAACACGCCGCCGAGAAGTGCGTGCTTCTCGCCGGCGTGGGCGCGGGTGGCTGTGGGGCTGCGGTCTAGTAGAGGGGCAGGTCTCCGGTGAGGGGGTCGATCTTCTCTGCGGGGAGCGGCTCAAAGGCCAGGCAGGTGAAGGTGGCCTCTCCGTGGAACTCCGTCATGCCCGCGTCGCGGATGAGCGCCACGGCAAAGCCCTCCTGGCGGCCGCGCGCGGCAAGGTCCAGAAGCGCCTCCTCGCCGTCCACATAGACGCAGACCTTGGCCACGCCGGCGTCAAACCAGTCGGTGAGGGGGGAGCGGTCCTGCTCGGCGTGGTCAACGTAGACCCAGTCCTGAGTTGCGCGAATCTGGTCGAGCCGTCCCTCGCGGGCAAGGGCCATGAGGGTGGCCTCGACGCAGGCGTGGCCCGCCTGGGCGGCGATCTTGCCCTTGCGCATTTTTAGGTCTCGCCTCATGACGATCATCTGCTTGGACTTGTAGCTCACGTTGGGCATGCGGCCTCCTGGGTCTGGGCGGTGTCTCCGCGCCTACTGCGCGGAGGAGACGTAGCTGGAGTCTATGTTTATCACGCAGACGGCCTCGGGCCAACGCTCGGAGACGGTGGCCTGGATGCGCCGCTTGAGATCGGCGTCGGTCATGGGCAGGTCGTGCGGGCGCACGCAGTCAAAGATGACGTTGGTGTGGGTGGGGCCGGGCACGCAGCGCAGGTCGTGGATGGAGAGGCGCGGGTCTATGCTGCGGACGTGCAGGTCAATCCAGTGGCGCATGTCCTTCACCTGTGGATCGTCGGTGACAATGGGGTCGTAGTGCAGGGTCATGACCAGGCCCATGTCGCGCTTGAAGTCCTGCTCTATGTTGTCGAGCGTGTCGTGGGCGGCGAAGGGGTCCTCCTCGCCGGCCATCTCCACGTGGGCGCTGGCAAACTGACGACCCGGGCCGTAGTCGTGGACCATGAGGTCATGCGTGCCCAGGACGCCTGGATACGAGAGGATCTTGCTCCTGATCTGGTCGATGAGCGCCGGATCTGGCACGCGTCCAAGAAGCGGGCTTACGGCGTCCTTCACCAGGCCAAAGCCGCTCCAGCAGATGAAGATGCCCACGGCAAGGCCCGTCCAGCCGTCGAGGTCCACGCCCGTCGCCGCGGAGACTATGGCTGCCGCCAGGACGGCCGCCGAGGTGATGACGTCGTTTCTGCTGTCGGCGGCCGTCGCGGCCAGCGTCTCGGAGGAGATCTTGCGGCCGAGCGTGCGGTTGAAGGCGGCCATCCAGAGCTTGACCAGCATGGAGGCAACGAGCGCGACGACGGTTGCGACGCCAAACTCCGTGGCCTCAGGGCTAGCGATCTTTGCCACGGACTCCATGAGCAGGTTCACGCCGATGGCGGTGACCAGGATAGCGACAGCCAGGCCGGCCAGGTACTCAAAGCGCCCGTGGCCGTAGGGGTGGTCCTCGTCGGCGGGCTTGCTGGCGAGCTTGAACCCCAGGAGGCTCACCACGTTGCTGGAGGCGTCCGAGAGGTTGTTCACCGCGTCGGCCACCACAGAGACCGAGCCCGTGGCTATGCCCACCGCGCCCTTGGCAAGGCACAGCGCCACGTTGCACGCAATGCAGACGATGCTTGCCACCAGGCCGTATCTGGTGCGGACCTGAGGATCTCCAACGTTCTCGGAATCTGGGACAAACGTCCTCACAAGCCAGCCCGTCATGCCGCTCCTCCTGCGTCAACTTGGCGTGTCAGTGGGCGAGAAGTATAGCCGCGCAACATAGAACTCCTGTTCTACAACTCGAGGTCACACATATTAAACAAGTCACCTTCGGCATACTTGGCAAGCGGACTTGCGGTCCGCGCCCCCGCTCGCCGAGGAATGTCTGCCGTCTGTGGCATGGTCTTGCGCTTGCGCAACGCTGACGGGTTTCTTGCGGCTCCTCGCACGGCCTACTCTCGTGAATGCCTGGACGCTCTGTGGCCTTGGCGCCACCCGTGCAAGGACTTATGTCGTAAGCGTCCTGCCCCCGCTTGCAGGGGCGGGCGAATCCAGCGGTTTTGCGCATCCGGCCCTCTCGGCACTGATGTCTGCCTTCGGGTAGCCTTCTTCCACCTCGCCGCGGCGGCGGGGCGGCAAGGGGATCCTTGCCACGTTGGAAGGGAGGCTCTTGTGGAGCTGATTAGGTGTGGGGCGGCGGCCCTTCTGGGCGCGGCGCTTGCCGTCGCGGCCCTGAGTGACCTTGCGTGGCGCATCATCCCAAACGGCTGCGTCGCGTCCGTCGCGCTTTCGTGGCTTCTGGTCTGCGGGTCAGGCGAGAAGGTCGCGGAGCGGCTCGCCGAGGGCGTCGCCGGGGCGCTTGCCGCGCTTCTTCTGATGCTTGCCGCGCTTCTTCTGATGCTTGCCGCCGCGAGGCTGGGCGTTGCCCTGGGACGAGGCGCGGGGGTCGGCGGGGGAGACGTCAAGCTCCTGTCGGCCTCGGCGCTTTGGACCGGTCCCGTCTGGGGGCTTGCGCTGGTGGGGGCCTCCTGCGCGGTGGGGCTCTGCGCCCACGGGGTGGCGTGGCTGGCCAGGAGGGCCTTCCGCCCGGATGCCGCGGCTGCGGGCGGCATCCCGCTTGGCCCCTCCATAGCCGTCTGCCTGTTGGTCTTTGTCCTGGGGCCATAGCGCCCCACGTCCGTTAGACTCGGGTGTGCGGCCGAGCGGCGGCCGCCCAAACCCTGGGAGGCCCCATGATCAAGCTCGTGCTCTCCGACCTTGACTCCACCCTGCTCTGGCAGGGAGACCAGCACATAGCCACGCCCTTTGCCCTCGAGGCAATCCACGCGCTCCAGGATGCCGGGGTCCACTTTGCCCCGGCAACCGGTCGCATCTACCGGGACCTCGATGTCATGTTCGCAGGGGACCCCCGCGCCTATTCCACGGCGGTCACGAGCAACGGGCAGCTGGTCTACCTTGACGGCGAGCTCGTGGACTCGACGCCCATGGCCCGGGAGGGGCTCGAGGGCGTTCGCCGTGCCCTGGCGGACGTTCCTGACGCCTACCTGGTGGTGGAGTACGGTGGCCAGAAGATGGCCGTGGACGCGCCCCTGGACTTTGTCCTGGCGCACCCGGACAACTTCTGGCACGTGGAGCAGGTGCTCCCCGAGGTCCCCAACGAGCCCTGCTTTAAGGCCAACGTGCGCGTGACCTCCAAGGACTTCTCGCGTGCTCTTGAGGTCAGGGACGCTCTTGCGGCCCGGTTTGCCTCCATGGAGTTCACCTGCCCCATGCCCGGGGTGGGCCACCTGGACCTCACGCCCAAGGGGTTTGGCAAGGAGCACGGCGGAGACTTCCTCATGGAGCGGCTGGGCCTCTCCCCGGATGAGGTCTGCTGCTTTGGAGACGCGGAGAACGACCTCGGCCTCCTCTCGCACTACCCCAACTCCGTCGCGGTGGCAAACGCCGTGCCGGCCGTCAAGGAGGTGGCGCGCTGGCACGTGGGCCCCGCCAACGAGGAGTCCGTGGCCCATGCGCTCCTGGACATTGCCCGGGCCGCCGGCGAGGGGCTCATGCCCTCGTTCATGCGCCCGTAACCCGCGTGGGCTACCATGCCAGCACCGTATGACCAGAAAGGCCAAGAAGAATGAAGATTACCGACAAGCTTGCAGCCAGGCAGACCTTCTCGTTTGAAATCTTCCCGCCCAAGGGAGACCTCCCCCTCGAGAAGGCCTATGAGGTGGCAAGCGCCCTTGCCCAGGACAGGCCTGACTGGGTCTCCGTCACCTATTCCGCAGGCGGCTCCGGCAACTCCGAGAACACGGTGCCCATCGCCGCCTCCCTCGAGCGCGACCTTGGCGTGACGGCCTTGGCGCACCTCACCTGCCTGGGCTCCACCAAGGCTGACGTCGATGCCTACGTTGCCCAACTTCACGAGTCTGGCGTCCAGAACGTGCTTGCGCTGCGCGGAGACCGCCGTCCCGGCCGCGAGGCCAAGGACTTCTCGCACGCGTCCGACCTCATCACCTACCTGCGCGTCCAGGACCCTGGCCTGTGCATCGGCGCAGCGTGCTACCCGGAGGGCCACGTGGAGTCCCCGGACGTTGAGGAGAGCTACCACAGTCTCTACCTCAAGCAGGAGGCGGGCGCGGACTACCTGGTCACGCAGCTCTTCTTTGACAACGAGGACTTCTACCGCTTCCGCGAGCAGTGCCTGCGTCACCGCGTGAAGCTGCCCATCGTGGCCGGCATCATGCCCTTCACCAGCGTGAAGCAGATCCAGCGCATGGCCTTCACCTGCGGCGCCTCCATTCCCGCCAAGGTGGTCAAGCGCCTCGTACATGCTGGGGACGACCCCGCAGACCAGGCGCGCGCGGGCATCGAGTACGCCTGCGAGCAGCTTGAGGACCTTGCCGCAAACGGCGTGGACGGCCTGCACATCTACAGCATGAACAAGCCGGCCATCGCGCACGCCGCCCACGCGGCGCTTCTGGGCTGCGGGTACGTGAGCGAGTGAGCGGCGGCCTTGAGTGCTATGAGGTCTCGTCCGTAGACCGCGCCGAGGTCCTGCGCTACCTGGGCTACTCTGGCCAGCCCATGACCCAGGAGCTCGAGGCGCGCATAGACGGGGAGGTGGCCCGCTGCCTCTCCGTCTGCCAGCCCCGCGGCGTCTGGCGCACCTTCGAGGTGGCCGGGCGAGAGGTGCGCGAGGACGGGGCCCCGGTTGTCCGCCTTGGGGGGACGGCCCTCGAGCTCGTCGGGAGCTCCATACAAAAGCACCTGGAGGGCGCCGTGGCGGTGGGCGTCATGGCCGTCACGGTGGGCTTGGGCGTGGAGCGCGAGCTCAGGCGCCTCTCGCTGACGGACCCGGTGGCCCAGGTCGTCTTTGACGCGGCGGCCACCACGGCGGTGGAGCGCGCGGCGGACGCGTGCGAGGCCTCCCTCGTGGCAGACGCGCGCGAACGGGGGCTCTACACCAACTTCCGCTTCAGCCCCGGCTACGGTGACCTGCCCATGGAGACGCAGCCCACCCTTCTTGCCGCCTTGGACGCCCAGCGCAGGCTGGGCATCACCCTGGCGCCAAAGTCCCTGCTCATGACCCCAACCAAGAGCGTGACGGCGGTCGTGGGCATGTTCGGGGAGCCCCAGGCGTCAAGCCACGCCTCGTGTGCGGGCTGCCTGTGCCGGGACTTCTGCCGCATGCGAGGGGCGGGAACTCCCTGCTGGAAGAGGTAAGCCCCTCTCGCTGCGCACTGCTAGCATGAGAAACCCTATGCAACCCACACCAAGGAGCCATCCCATGTCCGAAGCGGACGCAATGCCCAACAAGAAGCTCGACTGCACCTGGCCCGAGGCGCGCCTTGCCCCGCGCAGGACGCGCGTTGCCGACGAGGCCCTTGCGCGCGTGCTCGCGGGCGAGGAGTTCCTGGTCTTTGACGGTGCCATGGGCACGCAGCTCCAGGAGCGCGGCCTTGCCGCCGGCGAGCTGCCCGAGCTTCTCTGCCTCACCAACCCCGACGAGGTGACGCAGATCCACGCCGCCTATGTGGCCGCCGGCGCAGACGTGGTCACCACCAACACCTTTGGCGCAAACCAGGACAAGCTCGGCACGGCGGCGACGGTGGAGGAGATCTTCGATGCCGCCGTGGCCTGCGCCCGCAGGTCGGGGGCCCGCTACGTCGCCGCGGACATCGGTCCCACCGGGCAGCTCCTGGAGCCCATGGGCACGCTGCCCTTCGACGACGCCTACGAGCTGTTTGCCCGCCAGGCGCGTGCCGCCACCGCCGCCGGCGCGGACCTCTTCATCATCGAGACCATGGCAGACCTTGCCGAGGCCAAGGCCGCGCTCCTGGCCGTGAGGGAGAACTCCGACCTGCCCGCCTTCGTGACCATGACGTTTGCGGAGGACGGAAGGACGTTTTTGGGCACCACGCCCGAGGTGGCCGCGGTGACGCTCTCCTCGCTGGGGGCAAGCGCCGTGGGCATCAACTGCTCCCTTGGCCCCAAGGACGTGGCCCCGTTGGTGGAGCGCATGCTGCCGTGGGCAAAGTGCCCCGTCATGGTGCAGGCAAACGCTGGGCTTCCGCGCGTCGAGGACGGCGTCACCGTCTTTGACGTGCACCCCGAGGAGTACTGCGAGGCCGTGCGCGTCATGCTGGACGCCGGCGTCACCATCGTCGGCGGCTGCTGCGGCACCGCCCCCGCCTACACGCGCGGGGAGCGTGAGCTTCTCGCTGGAAGGACGCCTGCGACCCGCAAGGTCCGCGACTGGTTTGCCGTGGCCGGCCCCCAGAGGCTCATGTCCCTGGCGCCGGGCCAGGTGGGCGTCATCGGCGAGCGCATCAACCCCACGGGCAAGAAGAAGATGAAGGAGGCCCTGCGCACCGGCAACCACGACTACGTGATGGGCGAGGCCATCTCCCAGACCGAGGCCGGGGCCCAAATCCTTGACGTCAACGCCGGCCTGCCGGAGATCGACGAGCGCGCCGTCATGATGAGGCTCGTCTCGGAGCTGCAGGGCGTGACCACGCTTCCGCTGCAGATTGACGCCGCAGACCCCGAGGTCATCGAGGCCGCCGTGCGCTCGTATCCAGGCAAGGCCCTCATCAACTCCACCAACGGCAAGCGGGAGACGCTAGACGCCGTGCTTCCCATTGCCAGGCACTACGGCTGTGCCATCGTGGGACTCACGCTTGACGAGAAGGGCATTCCGCCCACGGCCGAGGGCCGCCTTGCCGTGGCGAGGAAGATCGTGGCGGCAACCGACGCCATCGGCATCCCGCGCCAGGACGTGGTCATCGACTGCCTGTGCATGGCCGCCTCCACCGACCAGACGGCACCACGGGCCATCCTGGACGCCATCTCGGCCGTCAAGCGCGAGCTGCCCGGCGTCCGATGCGTGCTGGGTGTCTCCAACATCAGCTTCGGCCTGCCGTTCAGGCCCCTGGTCAACGGCACCTTCCTGGCTGGGGCCTTTGCCGCCGGCCTTGACCTCGCCATCATCAACCCGCTGGTACAGAGGATGATGGACGTGGTCAACTCCTGGCGCGTCCTCTCCGGCGAGGACGAGAGCGCCCAGAGCTACGTCGCCGGCTACGTCAACCGCTCCGACGCCTTGCCCGCTGGCGGCGCGATGGCTCCCGCCGGACAGCCGGCGGCCGCCTCTGGCCCAACCTCTGCCGCGGCGCCCCAGACGCCCGAAGAGGAGGCCCGTGCCCTGGTGCTTGCCGGCCGCAAGGGCCCCATGCCCGAGGTCATCTCGCGCGTGCTCGCCGAGCACGACGTCATGTACGCCATCAGCGAGGTCCTCATCCCGGCGCTGGACGAGGTGGGCATCCGCTTTGAGAGGGGCACGTTCTTCCTGCCGCAGCTCATGGCCAGCGCCGAGGCCGCAAAGGCGGGCTTCGAGACCATCAAGGCCGCAAACGCCTCCGCGGGCGTCGACCAAGCCCTGCCCCAGAAAGGCAAGGTCGTGGTCTGCACCGTCCACGGGGACATCCACGACATAGGCAAGAACATCGTCCGCATGCTGCTGGAGAACTACGGCTACGACGTGCTCGACCTCGGGCGAGACGTGCCCGCCGAGGCGGTTGCCGACGCCGTGGTCAAAGGCCACGTCGAGCTTGTGGGCCTCTCCGCGCTCATGACCGCGACGGTGCCCGCCATGGCCGAGACCATCGAGCTTCTCCACGAGCGCGCGCCCTGGTGCAAGACGATCGTCGGCGGGGCCGTGCTCAACCCCGAGTACGCCAAGATGGTCGGCGCCGACTACTACGCCAAGGACGCCACCGAGACCGCCCGCATAGCCGCCGAGGTCCTGGGCTAGCCCAGCGTCCTCCTGACGGCATCGTGCCAGCCGGCAAGAAGCGCCTCTGCCTGGGCCTCGTCCATCTGGCGGCGGAAGACGTCGTCTGAGGCGCGCAGGCCGCGCAGCTCGTCGGTGCCGCTCCAGAAGCCGGTGGCAAGGCCGGCCAGGTAGGCGGCGCCCAGCGAGGTGGTCTCCAGGTTGGCCGGCCGCCTGAGCTCGCAGCCCAGCAGGTCCGCCTGGAACTGCATGAGGAAGTCGTTGCCGCTGGCGCCGCCGTCGACGTTGAGCACGCCCAGGGACGCCCCGGCGTCTGCCGCCATGGCGTCCGCGAGGTCGCGGATCTGGTAGGCGAGCGCCTCCAGTGCGGCTCGCGCCAGATGCGCCCTTCCCGTCCCGCGGGTGAGTCCCAGGATGGAGCCGCGCGCGTCGGGCCTCCACCACGGGGCGCCCAGGCCCGTGAAGGCGGGCACGATGTAGACCCCGCCGGTGTCCGGCACGCTCTTGGCCAGGTACTCCGTCTCGGCCGCGTTGGAGATGATGCCCAGCTCGTCGCGAAGCCACTGCACCAGCGCGCCGGCCACAAAGACGGACCCCTCGAGCGCATACTCGGTGCCCCGCGTTCCCGGTGCGCTGGCGACGACGGTGGTCACCAGGTTGTGCGAGCTCTCGCACGCCTCGTGCCCGGTGTGCAGCAGCATGAAGCAGCCGGTGCCGTACGTGTTCTTTGCCTGACCGGCTCCAAAGCAGCACTGGCCAAAGAGCGCTGCCTGCTGGTCTCCGGCCACGCCCGTGATGGGGATGCCCGCCGGGATGCCGGGGTAGCTCGTCTCGCCAAAGAAGCCGGAGCTGGGGCGGACCTCGGGCATCATTGGCGCGGGGACGCCAAACAGGTCAAGGAGCTCCTGGTCCCAGCAGCCGCGATGGATGTCGTAGAGCATGGTGCGGCTGGCGTTGGTGGGGTCCGTCGCGTGGACGAGGCCGCCCGTGAGCACCCAGACAAGCCACGTGTCCACGGTGCCAAAGAGCAGCTCGCCGGCCTCGGCCCGCTCCCTCGCTCCGGCCACGTTCTTAAGGATCCAGGCGATCTTGCTTGCCGAGAAGTACGCATCCGGCAGAAGGCCCGTCTTGGCCCGCACCATCTGGCGCACCTCGGGGGCTCCGCACACCCGCTCCACCAGCTCGGCGGTGCGCCGGCACTGCCACACGATGGCGTTGCAGACCGGGGCGCCCGTCGTCGGGTCCCACACCACGGTGGTCTCGCGCTGGTTGTCTATGCCAATGGAGTCTATGTCCTGCGCCCCAAGCCCGTGCCTTGCCAGAAGCTCGGTCAGGCACCCAAGCTGCGAGAAGAGAATCTCCTGGGGATTGTGCTCCACCCAGCCGGGTTGGGGGAATATCTGCTGGAAGGGCCTCTGCACGCAGTCGACCACATGACCGCCCCGGTCTACGAGCACGGCCCTCGAGCTCGTGGTTCCCTGGTCAAGCGCTATGACGCACTTCTGCCCGCTCATGCGTTGCCGCCTCCGTTTCCCAGGCGCTGGTCAAGCCAGCCCCAGACGTCCCCAAAGACCCGCGTGTGGTCCTTCTCGTTCAAGATCTCATGCCGCATGCCCTCGTAGATGACGCAGGTGACGTCCGTGGAGCCGGCCTGCTCGGCAAGCCTTGCCGCCGTCTGAACGCCACGGCCCATGTCGCCCACCGGGTCCCCGTCGCCCGAGACGTAGAGCAGGGGCAGGTCGTGCGGCACGCGCGCAGCGCAGGCCTTGGAGCAGGCCTCGCGGGTGAGCGCAGTGAGCGTTGCGTAGCCACCTGCCGAGAACATGGCCCCACACTCGGGGTCTGCCACGTAGGCGGCCACGTTCTCCTCGTTGTGGGAGAGCCACTCGAGTCCCGTGGGGCCGGGCGCCGCCTTCGAGAAGGCGCCCGCGCCCATGGAGTCAAGAAGGCGCGAGCGATGGTCTTCTCCGCGCACGGCGCAGATGGCGCGGGCGAGGAGGTTTCCGGCGGCAGAGACGGGGACGGAGATCGTCCCCGTGCCGCAGATGACGGCGGCCGCCAGGCCGCCTCCGTGGCGCGAGAGGTAGACGCGCGTGATGTAGCTGCCCATGGAGTGGCCGAAGAAGACGTAGGGCGTGTCTGTGGCAACTTGGCCGCCGATCAGCTGCCTCAGCCGGTGCTCGTCCTCTACCAGGGCGTCTGCGCCGCCGCGCGCCGGAAGGCATCCGTGCCGGCTTGGGTCAGCGGAGCGGCCGTGGCCAATGTGGTCGTCTCCGCAGACGACGAGCCCCCGCGCGCAGAGGAAGCGCGCAAACTCGTCGTAGCGGCGCACGTGCTCGCTCATGCCGTGGACCACCTGCACCACGGCGCGCGGGGCGGGCAGGCCGTCCCTGTCGGGCAGCCCCTCGGGTCGCCAGACGCATGCATGGATGGTCGAGCGGCCGTCGGCGGAGTCAAAGGTGACTTCATCGCAAATAACGTCCTGGTAGAGTGCCGTGTCAGCCATGGTTGGTCCAATTCTTCTCTTGGGATGCTTCCTCCGGGGTGGCGCCTTGCGTCCGATAGGGCAATTGTTCCCCAGCGACTCGCCTGCCTTCCGCATGGCGTCGCCAAAGCGGTCGGCGGCGCAAAAACGCACGGGTGCGGCAGCGCGTTAGACTACACTCGGGGAAAGGCATGCACGGGAGAGGACGCGCGAAGAGAAGGGGCGGTGCTCCATGGGGCGTCACTGCACTGACTGCGTTTTTGGCACGTTCGCGTTGAGCGAGAAGACCGGCAAGTACCAGGGGGCGTGCAGCAGGGGATACACGTTGACCGATCCCAAGGTAACGCGTTCTCCTGACAACCGCCTTGCGGACGACCCGTCCTCGCTTGTTCCCACGGTTGACCCCCTCGGCAAGGAATATTTGCGGACGTCCAATGTCTGCGAGCACTTTACCAGCCCAAACGCCGTCATCGATGCATCGAGCGAGCGCATTGTCCCCAGATAGGGCAACACGTGCCGCAAAACGTGCCAGTTGCGCTAAATGCTTTGGGGCGTGATACTTTAATCAGACAATCAGTTATGGCAACTGACATAAAAGGCACAAGGGACTTCTCGTCCCTTTCGATCGCTGCCGCTCGCTTGGCGTGACCAGGCGGCAGCGGAAGGCACTGGTGTGAGAATGGCGCAAACCGACGTGCGCCCGCGCTGCGCGGACGAGGAGGCGGACACAAAGAGGCGGCTCGTGGCCGCCGCGACCGACGAGTTCTTTGCGTGTGGTTACTCGGGAGCCTCCCTGAGGCAGATCTGCTCCAGGGCGGGCGTCACCACCGGAGCCCTCTACTTCTTCTTCGAGAACAAGCAGGACCTGCTGAGAAGCGTCATCGACCCGCTTGCAAAGGGCGCGCTCGAGCTGCTGGGCGAGGGTGGTCCCTACGGCCCGGAGAGCCCCTATGCCACGGGTGCCGTCTCGCGGGACTACGAGCGCACGAGCGGCGTGCTCCACAAGATCACGGGCGAGTTCTTCAGGCAGCGCCGCCTGGTCTCCATCGTTCTCTCCAACAGGGACAACGTCGTCGTCGCGGGCTTTTTGGCCGACGTTTGCCAGCTCATCAAGAAGAACACCCGCGCCCACGTCCAGGCCTGCACCGGAAGCGCGGACTCCCTGGACGACTTCGAGCTCAACTGGCTCGCGTCCACCATCACCGACGCCGTCCTGGAGGTCCTTGCCAACGACGAGGACACCGTCGTGGCAGACCGCCACATCACCTCGCTTCTGGGCTTCATCCGCCTGGGCGCGGACGCCTTTCTGCCCCAGCGCGTCTAGGCGGGGCTCCGAGCGCACCCATCAAGCCCCAAGGCAAGGCCGCCCGGCGAGAAGCGCGGACTTCTCGCCGGGCGGCCCTCGTTGACGTGGCCCTCGGCCCTACTGCAGACCGTAGAGCGAGCTGAACTTCTGCGTCAGGTAGTCCGTGTAGTACGCAGGCGAGAAGGGCTCTCCGCACGCGGCGAGCATGAGCTCGTCGGAGTCCTTGGCGCGGCCCCAGTGCCAGATGTTGGTGCGCAGCCACTCGCGGATGGGCGCGAGGTCGCCGGAGGCGCAGACGGCGTCAAAGTCCATGCCGCCGGCCACCATGGCGGCCTTGAGCTGGGCGCCAAAGGCGCTGCCCAGCGCGTAGGTGGGGAAGTAGCCCAGGCTGCCGTCAGACCAGTGGGTGTCCTGCAGAGCGCCATGGGCGTTGTCAGGCACGTCGAGGCCCAGGTACTCCTTGTGCTTGGCCGCCCAGAGCGTGGGGATGTCGGCCGCCTTGGCCTCGCCCGAGAAGAGCATCTGCTCAAGCTCGTAGCGGATGAGGATGTGGAGCGGGTAGGTGAGCTCGTCGGCGTCGCAACGGATGAGGCAGGGCTCGGCGCAGTTCTCGGCAAGGTAGAGCTGGTGGGGCGTCATGCGGCCGAGCTGGCCGGGGAAGCGCCTCTGCAGCACCTCGAGCAGCGGCCCCGCAAAGGCCTCGGAGCGGCCCACGATGTTCTCGAAGAAGCGCGACTGGGCCTCGTGCATGCCCATGGAGGTGCCGCCCTTGAGCGAGGTCATGGCGTAGGCCGGGTCGACGTTCTGCTCGTAGAGGGTGTGGCCGCCCTCGTGGAGCATGGAGAACACGTTGGAGAGCACGTTGTCCTCGTAGACGTGGCTGGCGATGAGCACAAAGCCCACGCCCGGGCCGCCCGTGAAGGGGTGCTCGGTGCGGCCGAGCCACAGGGCGTCCTCGTCCACGCCTTCCAGGCGCATGAGGTCGCCGGCGAGCGCCCACTGGCGCTCCACGTCAAACTTGCCGTCCATGACCTTGTGGTCGGGCTTGTGACGGCTTGCCATGCAGTCGGCAAGAAGTGGAACCACGCAGTCCTTGACCTGGGCAAAGAACGGGTCGTAGAAGGCGCGGCTCGTGCCGTGCTCAAACTCGTCGAGCCAGACGTCGTAGGGGTCCTTCTCGGCGTTCTTGGCCTGGGCCATGTGGCGCATGGCCTCCACGATGCGGTCCAGGTAGGGCTCGAAGCTCGCCCAGTCGTTGGCCGCCTTGGCGCGGCGCCAGACGTCGTTTGCCTCGGTGGTGAGGCGGGTGAAGGCGGCCTGCTCCTCGGCGGGGACGTCGATGAGGGAGGCGCGGTCTCGGCGGATGACGCGGGCCTGGGCCAGGCGCGTCTGCCCCATAAGCTCCGGGCTCTGCTCTATGCGGTCCAGAAGCGGTCCGACCTCGGGCGCGCAGAGCGCCTCGACGCGCTCCTGCTCGAGCAGGGCCACGGCCTCGCCGCGCTCGGCGGTCGCTTTTGCCGGGTCGATGACGGGGCCAAGGGAGGATATCTCGTCGATGGCGTAGCGGTGGCAGTAGAGCGTGCGCTCCAGGGCGTCCAGCTGGGCGATGTCGGCGCGCGGGTTGGGGATTGCCGGCTCGCTTGCGGGCGCGGCGTTGTCGTTGGTCATGGATCCTCCTCGGGTTGGGTGTCCTCCCATGAGTCTACCCTCGCGCCCCCTGCTGTGACTTGCCAAAGGCAGGCCCGCCTCACCACCTCGGCGCCTTGCCGGCCAATCATGTCCACAGGCGTCCCATTTGGGACTTGAAGCGCTTGCGTGCCTTCCGCTCACCGTATGATGGCGAGAAGCACACGGACGCGTTACGGCGAAAGGACCCACAAGATGGAAGCTGTTCTTGGCATCGACGTTGGCGGCACCAGCATCAAGGCCGGCCTCTTCACCCCCGAGGGCGAGCTGCTCGAGGAGCGCAAGATCCCGACGCCGGCCCTTGTGGACGACGCGGCCTACGCTGCCGTGACCGATGGCCTGAAGCGCATCCTTAACGCCCACGACGCCACGCCCGAGGACGTCATCGCCTGCGGCCTGGATATTCCCGGCCCCGTCGCCGATGACGGCACGGTGGGCTTCCTCCCCAACATCAAGCTCGACCCGGAGGGCCTGGTGGGCGCCATCAGCTCCGTCTTCCCGCGGGCGCAGATAGCCTTCGTGAACGACGCCAACGCGGCTGCCCTGGGAGAGATGTGGGCCGGCGTGGCGCATGGCACCTCCAGCTACGTGCTCATTGCCCTGGGCACGGGCGTGGGCGCCGGCGTCGTGGTCAACGGGCGCCTGGTCGCGGGCGCCTTTGGCGCGGGTGGAGAGATCGGCCACATCACGGTCAACCCCAACGAGACCCTGACCTGCGGCTGCGGCCGCAAGGGCTGCCTTGAGCAGTATGCCAGCGCCAAGGGCATCGTCCGCCTCTACCTCGCCGAGTGCGAGGCGCGCGGCGTCACGCCCGTCAAGGTGGAGCACGCCACCGACACCCTCTCCGTCTTCCGCGCGCTCGCCTCCGGTGACGACTGCGCCAAGCTGGCCGTCGATCAGATGTGTGAGTACCTGGCCCAGGCCATGGCCCAGGTCTCCTGCGTCGTCGACCCCGCCATGTACCTCATCGGCGGCGGCGTGGCCGGCGCCTTTGCCACGTTTGCCCCGGAGCTGCGCCGCCGCTTTGCCGCCCACGCGCTTTCCACTTGCAGGGACGTCCGCATCGAGGCCGCGAGCCTGGGCAACCAGGCGGCCATGTACGGCTGCGCCTACGAGGCCCTGCGCCTGCGCGACGCGGCCGGCAAGTAGACGGTGGGCACTTCTCGCCTCCGTTTGCGTGCGTCGGGGGTGCCTCTCGCCGCATAGATGTTGACAAATAGGCAACTGATGGTTTCTAGCACCTCCAAACCGAGTTTGGAGGTGCTATTCTTGACACGTTGTTTGTGAAAGCCGCGGCCCAGAACCACTGCGGCATGGCTGAGAAGGAGCCGGCATGAGCGAGACCGTCACCGCGTCCCACGTTTTCCTTGGCAACACCGCGACCTCCGTCGACGAGGTCCTGCTGTTCCTGTCCGAGAAGGCCGTCGAGCTGGGCATTACCGACGACGTCGAGTCCACGCTGGAGGCCTTCAAGAACCGCGAGGCAGAGGGCACCACGGGCATGATGGGCGGCTTTGCCATCCCGCACTGCAAGAGCGACATCGTCAAGCAGGCCGCCGTCATGGTCGTCAAGTTCTCCGGCGAGGTTGCCTGGAGCTCCATGGACAACGCCCCCATCAAGTGCGCCATCGCGCTGCTCATTCCCGCCGCGCAGGCTGGCGACGTCCACCTGCAGCTGCTCTCCCACGTGGCCGTCCTGGTCATGGACGAGCACTTCAGGGCTGACGTCCTGGCCTCCGATGACCCGGAGCAGATTGCCGCCCGCCTGAACGAGGACCTGGCCGAGTAGGCCGCCCCAGGCAAGAGCCTCTTGGAGCCCGGCACCTGTCTGGTGCCGGGCTCTTCTTGTGGTAGAAGTGATTGGTGCGGCCCGCTGGCGCCGCCGGCCGCATACGTCCCAGGGGAGAAGACCATGGCCATCAAGCTCATCTTGACCGACATTGACGGCACCATCATGCCCTACGGCAAGAGGCAGGTGACGCAGAGGTGCCGCGCCGCCTTTCACGCCGCCATGGACGCGGGCATCCTGGTGGGCCCGGCGAGCGGCCGCTTCTTCTCCTGGATCCCCAACTTCTTTGGCGGGGACGAGGCCTGCTGCCAGACGGCGCTTGCCACCAACGGCATGCAGGTCTACCTAGAGGGCCGCAAGGTCCTGCAGAAGGAGCTGCCGCCCGCCGCGCTGCGGACCATCATGAGGGCGCTTCAGGACGTGCCCCAGTCCGGCCTGCTGGTCTTTGAGGGCGCCCGACCGCTCCTGGTCCAGGGCTCCCGGGATGACCTGGCCATCGCCTTCCCGTCCTACGCAAAGACCTGCGAGGACGCCGACGCGCTGCCGGAGGCCGGCATCACCAAGGCAAACGTCTTCCTGGTGGGGGACCTCGAGCGTACCCGCGAGGTGGTGGGCGCCCTTGACGCGCTGACCGACGAGGTTGACCTCGACGTCCCGCAGCCCATGTTCTCGAACGTGGTGCCCGCCGGCTGGAACAAGGGCGCCGCCCTTCGCTGGCTCTGCGAGCGCGTGGGGGTGGCCCCCGAGGAGACCGTCGTCTTTGGGGACGCTGGCAACGACCTGCAGATGTTTGCCGCGACGCCCAACTCGGTCGCCGTGGCCAACGCCCTGCCCGAGGCCCGCGACGCCGCTCGCTACCACATTGGCCCCGTCGAGGATGACGCGGTTCCCGCCGCCATCGAGGCACTCGCGCGCGGCGAGTGGCCGTTTGCCGACTAGCCTTCCGGGCCTGCCCTTGGAGGTGCCTGGCGGTGCCGTTTGCGCCGCTGGCGGATTACTCGAGACCGCGGTCTTCTTTGTGCCGGGCGTGGGGTACCGTAAAAAAGATGGCCGTTGAGAGGAGACCCCCCATGGGTGCAACGTCAAAGAAGCAGCCGCTCTATGGCCAGCTGGTGGACAGCCTGCGCGAGAAGATCGAGACCGAGTACGAGCCGGGTGACCTGCTGCCCTCCGAGCGTGAGCTGTCCGAGGACTACTGCATCTCCCGCACGACGGTGCGTCTGGCGCTGAAGGAGCTCGAGACTCTGGGCTTCATCAAGCGGCGCCACGGCAAGGGCACCTTCGTCGCCGACCGCTCCCAGGAGACCACCAACCTCACGCGCGCCTACAGCTTCTCGGAGCAGATGCGCAGCCTCGGCCGCATCCCGCGCTCCGAGCTCCTTGAGTTCCGCTCCGGCGAGGCATCCAAGGCGGTGGCCGACCGCATGGGCCTTGCCACCGGCGAGCGCGTGATTTCAATGCGCCGCCTGCGCCTTGCCGACGACGTCCCCATGCTCATCGAGCATACCTACCTGCCTGGCAAGATCTTCTCGGGCCTGACGTCTGACGAGGTGGACTCCCGCTCGCTGTACAAGATCATGGCCCAGGACTACCACGTCGAGGTCTGCGTGGCCGAGGAGGAGTTCTACGCGAGCGTGGCCCGCAGGGAGGACGCGCGCCTCCTGGGCATCTCCGAGGGGGCTCCCGTCCTGCAGCTCTTCCGCCTGACTTACAACACCAGAAATCAGGTGGTCGAGTTCACCAAGGGCGTTGCCCGCGCCGACCAGTTCCACTACAAGGTCTCTTACTATGGCGGCTCCAGCGCCTGACGCTGGGGACGTTGCTAGTTACCTGGTAAAAGGGACACTCATGCCATTGGTCCCCGTAGGCTGGCGCGAATCCCGCCGCACTGCGGCGCTGCACCGCCGGCGGGTGACAAAAACGTCTCAATAGGCATGCTGGCTCCTTGTTTTCTCTGCTCGGTTACGCCGTCTTGTGCACCGGTCGCGTGACAAAGCGCCTCTTAAGCCAAGGCCTTCTCCCCCATAGACTCTGAGTTGTCAAAGAGATGAGTCGAGAGAGGAGGCAAGCATGGCCTTGTTCGATTCCAGCCACGTCATTGATGGGCTTGAGGCCGCCGACCAGGATGCCGTCTTTGAGGCCCTGGCGCAGAAGGCCGTCGAGCTCGGCGTAACGTCGGATGCGTCCGCAGTCGTCGCAGACCTGCGCGCCCGCGAGGGGGAGGCGTCCACGGGCTTTGGCAACGGCATCGCCATCCCGCACGCAAAGAGCCCCAACGTCACGGCACCGTTGATCGTCTTTGCGCGCCTTGGCGCCGGCGTCGAGTGGAACGCGCTGGACGGCGAGCCGGTCGATACCGTCATCAACATCCTTGTTCCGAAGGACGGCAGCAACACCCACCTGCAGCTTCTTGCCAAGCTGGCGAGAAACCTCGTCCACAAGGACTTTGTCGCAAAGCTCAAGCAGGATTCCATCGAGGACGTATGCGCCCTGATTCAGGGCGTCGTCGGATAGCACTGTAGTCATCTAAAGCACAAGGAAAGGAGAAGCGCATGGCAAAGTCCATCGTGGCAGTGACCAACTGCCCGGCCGGCATCGCCCACACCTACATGGTGGCCGAGGCCATCCAGACCAAGGGCACCGAGCTGGGCTACGAGGTCCACGTGGAGACCCAGGGCGCCAGCGGCGTTGAGAACAAGCTCACGCCCGAGCAGATCAAGGAAGCCGACTACGTCGTCCTGGCCCTCGGTCGCGGAATGAACGACGACGACCGAGTCCGCTTTGACGGCAAGAAGGTCGTGGAGGTTCCCGTCTCCGAGGCGCTGAAGCGCATCGACGACCTCATGGGCAACCTCGAGTCTGAGGCCAAGGTCTTCCACGCCTCCGCGGTCAAGCTCGGCGCCAAGCAGGAGAGCGTCACGACGGGCGTCATGAGCTACCTCATGGCTGGCGTCTCCGCCGCCCTCCCGTTTGTCATCGGTGGTGGCGTGCTCATGGCCATCGGCTCCATCATGGCGCAGTTCGGCGCACCCAACGTCGCTCCCGGCGACGGCCAGATGGCGTCTCTCGCCTGGGTCCTCAACACCATCGGCGGCCTCGGCTTCACCTTCATGATTCCCATGATGGGTGCCTTCATCGCCAACGCCATTGGCGACAAGCCCGCCATCATGCCCGCATTCGTCTGCAGCTACCTGGCCAACAGCACCGACCTTCTTGGCACTCAGGTTGGTGCCGGATTCCTTGGCGCCTGCGTCATCGGACTCGCCATCGGCTACTTCGTGAAGGCCTTCAAGAAGGTGAACCTGGGCAAGAACTTCCAGTCCCTGCTCGGATTCCTGATCATCCCGGTGGTCACGCTCTTCGTTTTTGGCCTTGCCACCTACTTCATCATCGGCCCTGCCATGGCCTGGCTGATGAACGCCTTCGTTGGCCTTCTGAGCTCCATCCCGAGCTCGATGAAGCTCGTCGCCGCCTTCCTCGTGGGCGCCATGCTCGCCTTCGACATGGGCGGCCCCGTCAACAAGGCCGCCTGGTTCTTCTCCTTCTCCCTGCTGGGCTCCGGCGTGTATGACTGGTACGGCATCGTCGGCGTCGTGACCATCCTCCCGCCGATGGCCGCCGCCATCGCCACCTGGATTCGCCCCCAGCTCTTCACGCAGGCCGAGCGCGACTCCGCGGTTCCCGCCCTCGTCGTCGGTGCCACCGTCGCCACCGAGCCGGCCATCCCCTACGCCCTGGCCGCCCCCCTGCCCATGATCTCCGCCAACGTCATTGCCGGCGGCGTCGCGGGCGCCATCTCCATGGCCCTTGGCGTCGAGCGCATTGCCCCTGGCATTGGCATCTTCGACCCGTTCCTCGGGCTCATCTCGCCCGCTGGCAGCTACTACGTCGCCGTTGCCGTCGGCCTGGTCCTGAACATTGCCCTCATCGTTGTCTTCAAGTCCGCCTGGATGAAGAAGCGTGAGGCTAAGAACGCCTAGTTGAGGCGCTAGACTGGTTGGTCTCGTGGGACCGTCGGCTGCGGCGGTCCCACGAGGCGTCTGTGAAAGGAGAGGGAAGGCATGCGCTACGACTTCGACCGCGTGATTGACAGGATGGGTACCTACAGCACGCAGTGGGACTACGCCGCCGACCGCTTTGGCAGGCCGGACGTCCTTCCCTTCTCCATCTCCGACACTGACTTCGCCGTTCCCGACGAGGTCATGGGCGCGCTCCGTGCCCGTATGGAACACCCCATCTTTGGATACACGCGTTGGAATCACGCCGACTACAAGGCAGGCGTCGCCGGTTGGTTCGAGCGTGATGGGGTGTCCCACGTGGACATGGACTGGGTTGTCTACAGCCCCAGCGTCATCTACTCTGCCGCCTCCATCATCCGCCTGGTGAGCGAGCCCGGGGATGCCGTGGTCACCCTGAGCCCCATGTACGATGCGTTCTATGGCCTCATCGAGGGAAACGGCCGCACGCTTCTCTCCGTGAGCCAGGCGAGCGCGATGGATGGCTATGGGCTTGACTGGGACGCCCTCGACGCGGCGCTGGCAAGGCAAGACTCCAAGGTCATGCTCCTCACCAACCCGCACAACCCCACCGGCAAGGTCTTCAGCGGAGACGAGCTCGGCCGCATCGTCGAGCTTTGCGGCAGGCACGGGGTGTTCCTCATCTCGGACGACATCCACCGCGACATCATCCTGGGAGAGGTGCCCTATACGCCCGTCACTGACGTGACGACCGAGGGCGTCGCCCTTCTGTGCTCGGCCTCCAAGACGTTCAACACCCCCGGCCTCATCGGCTCGTACGCCCTCTTGCCCGAGGAGGGGCTGAGGGAGCGCTTCCTCTACGAACTCAAGCAGAAGAACGCGCTCTCGAGCGTGAGCGTCCTCGGCATGACCGCCCAGATGGAGGCGTATCGCTCGGGCTCCGAGTACGTCAGCGAGATGGTCTCCTACGTCCGGGCCAACATGGAGGCGCTCAAGGCGTTTCTCGACGAGAGCCTCCCCGAGATCAGGTTCGAGGTCCCCGAGGGAACCTACCTCGCTTGGATGGACGCGTCCGGCCTTGGCCTTGAGGCTTCCGAGCTGCAGCGAAGGCTTGTGGACGTCGGCCATGTTGGCATAATGTCTGGCGAGACGTACGGCGGCGCGGGGTACCTGCGCATGAACCTCGCCTGCCCAAGGTCAAAGGCGGAGAGGGGGATGGAGCGGATGCTTCGGGGCATTCGCCTGCAGGCGTCATGCTAAGCAAGAGGCAAAGACAGCTCCTTCGGACGCTCGACGAGGGCCCTCGCTCCGGCTCCGAGCTCGCCCGGGCCCTGGGGGTCTCCCGCCGCACGGTCATCCGCGAGGTGGCCAGCGTCAGCGCGTGGCTCGAGTCCATGGGCGCGGGCAGCATAGCGAGCGATCCCAACTACCACCTCGTGGTGACGTCGGACGAGGCGCTCGCGTCGCTCCTCTCGCAGGACCTCTCGGACGAGGCCCGCGTCCTGCTGTGCGTTCTCAGGACCCCGGGCGTCGCAATCGCCCAAGTGGCCGAGGAGACCTACCTGTCCCCGAGGGCCGTCCGCGCCGCCATGGCCGAGGCCAATGACCGCCTGCAGGGAATCGCAAGCCTGGAGGCTCGCGTCGGCTACGGCATCGACGCCCGCTTCACGGGCATGGAGGCCCCTGACCTTCTCGCCGCGCTTGCCATGGACAGCTCGGGCGTCTTGGCCGAGCTTGAGCGCTCCTGCAGCGTCGACTCCCTGATGCGCATGGTTGGCGAGAAGAGCGACGAGTACCGGCTGCTCATGGAGCCCTACCTCTCCCAGAGGCAGCTCAGGATCCAGACCCTCGCCGCCGCATACTGCTGCGCGTGGATCGTGCCCGACTCGACGGGCGTGGCGGACGCCCGCGTCCGCGCCGTCTCGCTGTTCCAGGAGCGCAAGCAGCGCCTTCTGTATCGGCTGATCACGCATCGGGCGGCCATTCTGGCGCGAATCAACGAGGCCCTCTCCTCCCATGGCATAAGGCCGACCAGAGAGGACCTGGGTAGCCTCATCTTTGACCACGTGCTGCGCTGCGCGCTCTTTCCCACGATCATGTCTGCGGAGATCCAGAGACAGATGCGCTCCATGCGCACGGAGCATCCGTTTGAGTTCGACTTCGGAAGCGACCTTTCCGAGAGCTTCAGGGAGTTTGACGAGCACCTGTATGTGGAGCGTGACTTTCTTTCTCTCTACGTGCTGGCGTCTCTCGAGCACTACTCCCAGCGGCCCGTCCACGTTCTTCTGGTCTGCAGCCGTCCCTCTGTGGCGACCATCAACAAGACCCTGATCGAGCGCGGCGTCGATGGCGTAGAGATAGAGCTCGCCGATGACGAGGCCCAGGCAAAGAGGCTCCTTGAGCAGGGGGCTCATGACTTGGTGGTTGGTGATTCCACCGTTGCCTCGAGGTTCAGTGCGGAGCACGGCTGGGACCTCTCGTTTTCAGGGGTCCTGTCTGCGGCGGAGGTGGACCGCATACGCCAGCTTGCGCTGCGGGTCCTCTACGAGCGCGACATAGAGAGCCTCCTGCCCAAGGGCAGCTACCTCGAGTTGCATGTCGGGGGGGGGACCGACTACCTCTCCGAGCGCTCCTGCGGGCTCAAGGTCCTGGAGGAGAGGGGCGCGTTGTCCGCGGAGGAGACGGCCCTGATTCTTGACAGGGAGAGCCAGGGCGAGCGGCTGCAACTCGACGGGGTTGCCTTCCCGCACTCCATCACCCCCGTCATGGCGGCCACCTTCCGGCTTCTCGTCATCCGTCCGGACGTGCCGCTGCGCGATGGGGACGAGTCCATCGGCCTCATCGTCATCACGCTTGCCAGCCAGCGGCTTGCGGACAAGAGCAGCATGTTCAACTACCTCTTCTCCGTCATGCACGATGCCGAGCGCTCACGCGCGCGGCTTCCGCGCAGCTACGAGGAGGTCGTCTCGTTCCTGAGACGTGACTTTGGCTATTCTGCCAGCGAGGAAGAGGGGGAGTGACCCGTGGGGCCGACGTCTTCGAGGGAGCAGATCGAGGCATACGTCAGCGAGGTCTGGCCCGACTACCTGCGTGACCTGGAGCGCCTTGTTGCGGTTCCGAGCGTGGTCGACGAGTCCGCCTCGGCTCCCGGCGCCCCCTGGGGGCCAGGCTGCCGCGAGGCCCTGGACGTGGCGATGGACATAGCCGAGCGCCAGGGGCTCATCGTAGGCGACTGCGACGGCGCCCTTGCCTACGGCGACCTTCCGGGTGAGACCGGCGAGCAGGTTGCCACCATTGCACACGTCGACGTGGTCCCGGCCGGCGAGGGGTGGGACGTCGAGCCCTTTGCCGTGACCCGCCGCGATGGCGTGCTTCTGGGACGCGGCGTGCTCGACGACAAGGGGGCCGCCGTGGCCTCGCTCTATGCCGCGGGATACCTTGCCCGTCGCGCGACGTCCGGCCGTCCCTTCCGCCGCTCCCTCAGGTGCCTTCTCGGCGCGTCCGAGGAGGCTGGCATGATGGACGTCCGCCGCTACCTCGCAAGCCACGAGCCGCCCAGCTTCCTGTTCACGCCAGATGCTGAGTTTCCCGTCTGCTGTGGCGAGAAGGGCTGCGTCAACGCCGAGGTCAGCCATGCCGTTGACCCTACGGGCGTGATTGCTTCTCTGTCTGGCGGCGTGGCGAGAAACGCCGTTCCCGCCCGAGCCGAGGCCGTTTTGAGGGTGGACGCGCAAGAGCTGCCCGCGGCCGAAGGCGTAGACGTGGTCTCCGTCGGAGCGGGCGCCTCCCGGGTCGTCGCCCATGGGGTCGCAGGGCACGCGGCGGAGCCGGCGGGCGCGACTAACGCAATCGGAGTGCTTGCGAGCTACCTCCTTGGGCTTGGCTGCCTGAGGCCCTCCGAGCGCGAGTTTGTCTCCCTTTGCAAGAGGGCTGTTTGCGCGTGGGACGGCTCGGGCCTCGGGATTGAGGCGAGCGATGAGCTGTTTGGCCCCCTGACCTGCGTCGGAGGAATGCTCTGGACGCGGGAGGGGAGGTTTGCGCTGACCCTGGATGTTCGTCTTCCGGCCGCGGCCGGCGTGGAGGGCGTCTGCTCTGGGCTGGAGCGGGCCGGGTTGGAGCATGGCTGCGAGGTCCTCATAACCCACACGCGGCAGACCTTCTCGACAGATCCGGGCTCTGGGGAGGTCATGACGCTTCGCCGTGCCTACGAGGAGTTCTCGGGTCGGGAGGCAACGCCCTTCGCCATCGGCGGCACGTATGCGCGCGAGTTCTCCCGCGCGGCAAGCTTCGGCCCCGAGAAGCCGTGGGAGCAAACACCCGAGTGGGTGGGCGGCATGCACGGCCCCAACGAGGGCGTCTGGGAGCATCAGCTCAAGCGTGCCCTGGCAATCTACATCCGGGCCCTGGAGGGGCTTTTGGCCTAGCTGCCAGGATGGCGGCCTAGCGGGCGGGGGCGTCTCCGGTGAGGCTGAGAAGCGCCTGCGGCATTTCTGGCGAGTTTTGCCTTGAACCAAGTAGTTCAATTTTGTCGTGCTATAGTTGCCACAAGTTCAATTCCAAAGTTGAACTTCAGTCCTCAAATTGAACTACGGGAGAAGCACACGATGGCACGGGAGACTTTCCAGACAAGACTCAAGAGGGCCATGGAGAGCGCCGGCCTCAAGCAGGTCGACCTCGTGCGCATTGCCGCCGAGCGTGGGGCCAAGCTCGGAAAGAGCCAGGTCAGCCAGTATGTCTCGGGCAAGGTCACACCCCGAAGGGACGTCATGGAGCTCCTTGCCGGCGTCCTTGGGGTCACGCCCCAGTGGCTTATGGGCGCCGCGGACACCATGCCTGACGACGTCGCGCCTGAGGCCGCAGCGCCCCAAGCCCCGAGCGCTTCTCGCCAAAAGACAACGGACCAAGGGAGCGTCACCATGCGAGAGTTCAAGAAGTCCAACAAGCTCGACAACGTCCTGTACGACGTCCGCGGCCCCGTGGTGGACGAGGCCGCTCGCATGGAGGAGGACGGTGCGCGCATCCTGAAGCTCAACATCGGCAACCCGGCGCCGTTTGGCTTCAGGGCTCCCGACGAGGTGGTCTACGACATGCGCCAGCAGCTCACGGACTGCGAGGGCTACTCGGACTCCCGCGGTCTCTTTGCCGCGCGCAAGGCCATCATGCAGTACGCCCAGCTGCGCAACATCCCCAACGTGGACATGAAGCACATCTACACCGGCAACGGCGTCTCCGAGCTCATCCAGCTCTCCATGCACGCGCTCATCGACGACGGCGACGAGGTGCTCGTTCCCAGCCCGGACTACCCGCTGTGGACCGCCTGCGTCACCCTGGCCGGCGGCCACGCCGTCCACTACGTCTGCGACGAGCAGAACGAGTGGAACCCTGACCTGGCCGACATGGAGTCCAAGGTCACCAGCCGCACCAAGGCCATCGTGGTCATCAACCCCAACAACCCCACGGGTGCCGTCTACTCCAAGGAGGTTCTGGAGGGCATCGTCGAGATCGCCCGCAAGCACCAGCTCATGATCTTTGCCGACGAGATCTACGACCGCCTGATCATGGACGGCTACCAGCACATCTCCATTGCCTCGCTTGCCCCCGACCTTCCCTGCGTGACCTTTTCGGGCCTCTCCAAGTCCCACATGGTCTGCGGCTACCGCGTGGGCTGGATGGTGCTATCCGGCAATCTGCGCTGCATGAGGGACTTCATCTACGGCGTCAACATGCTGTCCAACATGCGCCTGTGCTCCAACGTGCCCGCGCAGTCAATCGTCCAGACGGCCCTGGGCGGCTACCAGAGCGTCAACGAGTACATCCGTCCCGGCGGCCGCGTCTACGAGCAGCGTAACTACGTCTACGAGGCGCTCAACGCCATCGATGGCATCACGGCTGTCAAGCCCAAGGCGGCCTTCTACATCTTCCCCAAGATGGACGTCAAGAAGTTCAACATCACGGACGACGAGCAGTTTGCCCTTGACCTGCTGCACCAGAAGAAGATCCTCATTACCCGCGGCGGCGGCTTCAACTGGGGTGAGCCCGACCACTTCCGCATTGTCTACCTGCCGCGCATGGAGGTGCTCAGGGAGTCCATGGAGGACCTCGCGGACTTCTTCGCGCACTATCGCCAGTAGCGGGTCGCCCAGGGTCCCGCAGCCATCGGCCCTCCCAGGCCGCCCTGCCGTTTGTCGGTGCGTCACGCACCTGTAACGGCGGGGCGGCCTTCTTCCGTGACCTGCTGGAGGACACCGACGCCACAGAGGAGGAGATTGCGCGGATAGGCGGGCCCGAGGTGCTTGCCGCGGTCAAGGCGCTTACCAAGCAGCCGGGCTACGTGACGGCCGACTACGTGGCGGGCGTTCGGATTGCGGCGTTACTGTGTGCGAGTAGTTTGTCTACCTGCGCCCTTGTTTCTGCAACGTAAACTTGTGAGCTTGTGAAGCGGCGCATGGTGCGCCGCGCTGTGAACGCCCGTGGGGCGCAGAAGGAGACGCATGTCTGAGTACACCGAGAACGAGAACGTGATGGACGAGGCCCTGGAGGCCGCTGAGGAGACGGTCGAGGAGACCGAGGAGATTGTCGAGGCCGAGGAGGCTACCGACGAGGAGACCGAGCAGGCCGAGGAGGTCGTCGCCGAGGAGCAGGACCGCGACGCCATCCTCTTTGACAAGGCACAGCGTGCCGCCCGCCTTCTGCGCAACCGTCGCGACGCCATCTCCAAGGAGGCCGACACCAAGGCCGAGCGCATGAGCGACATGGTTCGTGCCCTCAAGCTCCTGGAGCTCAAGCCCAAGATGGAGCAGAAGGAGATGGCCGACCTGCTGGGCATGAGCCTGCGCGCCCTTGACGAGCTCATGGCCAAGGCCGAGGCCGAGGACCTGGTGGGTCGCATCGAGTCCGAGGAGGACGACAAGCGCAAGGTCGTCGTCTTCGCCGCCGAGGGCGCCGTCGAGGCTGCCGCCAACGCCAAGCCGGAGAAGGACCACTACGTCCCCAGCCTCTCTGACGAGAAGATCGATGAGATCTGCGCCATGCTCGACGAGATCATCAACCCGCTGACCGAGATGGGCCTGGACAACGACCGTCGCGACGGCCGCGGTGGCTTCGGCGGCCGCGATGACCGTCGCGGTGGCGACCGTAATGGCTTCCGCGGTGGCGACCGTGGCGGCCGCGGCGGCTTTGGTGGCCGTGGCGGCGACCGTGGTGGCCGCGGCGGCTTCGGCGGCCGCGATGACCGTCGCGGCGGCGACCGTGGCGGCCGCAGCTTTGGCGATCGCGGCAGCTACGGCTCCCGCGGTGGCTACGGCGACCGTGGCGGTCGCGGCGGCTACGGCTCCC